>ENA-ORXF01001140-ORXF01001140.1-marine-metagenome-genome-assembly--contig:-NODE-1140-length-17567-cov-7.174843_pt1 | contig 17567 bp, 22 predicted proteins | sample MGYA00237864_ERZ511476 | MGnify/ENA primary metagenome ERZ511476 (study PRJEB26306, sample SAMN06343908) | marine metagenome | isolation source: coastal waters | place: Atlantic Ocean: West Antarctic... | reverse complement strand
TTACCAATTTGGAGTTGATACTAGATGCGTATTACTGAAGTCTCATATGAGTATGGTTTACCAATAAAAGGATACGGCGTTGGGTTTTTTAGAATTGGATCTGATATAAAATGGGGAAACTTATTTACTTTTAATAAGGAAATACTTTCTTGGGTTGACTTACCTGACTAATTTACTCAGAATAAGAATCTCTAGCCACCTACTCAAACAGAGGGGAAGCCCGAAACAAGTAATAAAAGGGCCCCAAAATGCTTTATTCTAAAACTTCAATTCCCAAGACGTTAGAAAACTATGGGTCCAGCACATTTGAACAATTAGGCACCCAAATATTTTTAGATACAAATAATATGTCGTCAGCAGCTAGCTTGGAGTGGCTACTAGATACGTTTACAGGAAAAGAGAGGTCGCACCCAAATGACATTACAAAAGATACATGAATACTGTTCCCATCAAGAAGAAGAAATTAAGTCAGAGGCAGTTACATATCGAGCAGAAAATTTAATAAAAAATGGGAATGAGGCACACATTCTTTTAAACGATCAAAAGTATACCCTGAGGATCACACGTTCCAAAAAGTTAATTTTAACAAAATGAATATGAAAAAAATTCATAGGGGTGGTGCACCTGTTGGTTATCTAAATGAACTTGGAGATATTGAATCAAGTGCTGTGTTATATTTTCGTTTGTGGTGTGATGGGCCTGAATCCCAACAAGACGTATATAACGACTTTTCAACAGTTTTAGGTCATCTATTAGGAAGAAAATCCGTAAAGTCTTTAGAGAAAATTTCTCAATTATTTGCAGATCATGGCCGGCGTCCCTTAATGCGACATGACGTAGAGTGTAAATGTCTTGGGGCTGATGAAGCCTGTTTTGCAAATTTAATCGGTGCTGCAGCTGAAGGTGAACGCGAAGATGCAATGCTATTCGCTACACTTTTGGTAAATCCAGACTTCTCTCCATGGGTGGTTGCGTTAGCTCAAAACTTTGGGTTAGCTTTAAAAAAGATATGCAGTTACAAATACAACACTCTGACACTAACGCCTGATATTAAGCCCGATGGCTCAACGATTCACTAAACTCTTATCATCAATATGACATTAGTTAGTTTAAACATTAAAGTAATAGACTATACTTATTGCGTCACCTAAAGATTATACTCCAATTGACAAAAATTGTACTGGAGCATCAAAAGTGCGAGGCTTTCTAGCATTCATAATAGTTATAATAGTATTTTCTGCTATTGTTTCATTAAAAAATACAGCAATAGATAAGTGCTCTAACGACTACATTCCTTACGCAAAAGAGATAGTGACCTGCCCAGATTAGTCGAGAATAAAGTACCTTATTGCTAATATGGTCACGGGCTTCATAAATACTTACATCTAGTATTTATTTCTTAATATTTTGTAGTTCTCCACCCATCATCGGATCTTACACTGAAGGCTATACTCTATTGAGGCTGAGTTTTTAACTTTTTCTATATCAACACCTTGTTTGTTAGCCTGAGCTAACAAAGAACTATAAAGCATCGATCTTAACTCCGCGTTGATCTCAGTGTCTTGAACTTCAATTTGTAGTAGGAATTCATTTTCGTTACTTACTTCTTGCTCTTCTTTTTCATTAACTTCGCCACCGCCAAAAATTCTTTGCCATCCAGCTCGATATTCTGGGGTAGAAACACTAGAAAAATGACTGAGAGATGCCTGAGAAGCTGATTTAGGAGCTGCTTCCGCTTTATTCGCTGTTTTATCAGCTGTAGAAGAGCCAGCTTTATCAACTGTAGAAGTATCTGTGGTTTTTGCGACAGACTCTACCTTACCCTTATTTGCGTCAGGTGTTGTTTTCTTAGAGGAACTCTCTTTAGATATTTTTGTTGTACTCATAGTGAATTATTCCTCTTGTAAATATATAATCTCTTCGTCTAACAAATCCAAGAGATTATACAAGTTTTTTGACTCTAAAAAAAACCTTATCACGCTATAGATAGTAGAACTGGCGCCTGAACCCAATGGTCAGTTAATGTGATAAATTACGACCAGCTTGAGTTTTTTGATTCCGCTCTGGCCATGTTGATCTAATGTAGGCGAGAACGTTCCATATGTCTTCATCCAAAATCACATCCTTGAAGGCTGGCATTCCACTGTTAAAATCAGTTATGCCTCTTGCTGCAAGTGCCCCCTGACCTCCAAACTTGGTGTATTCAAAAAGTAATGCATTGTCGTGATGCCACGTATGTCCTGTGGCATTATGTGGTGGTGCTGGTAGTATCCCATCACCGTTTGGGGATCTCCAGTTCGGTTGCCCCTCTAAGTTTATGCCATGGCAGGATGCACAATTCTTAACATAGAGTATTTGCCCTGTCTGAATACTGCGATCTGCAAGCTCGTGATCAGCATTGGCAGTCGTGGCCATAACCATAAGAATAGATATGAACAGCTTCATGCAAAATCAATCAAAGTTGTCTTACTCACCATCAATTGATCCCGTTTTCTCTTTGTAATTCTCGAATATACTTAATAATCATCTTTACATCTCCGCGTGTCAAACCCTCCACAGCAGGCATATTACCAAATGACCAGTGATGCGCTTGGACACCCATCGCGACGGCTCTTTGGATGCTTTCATCTCCATGGTGGTTAGGCTCATAGATGATATGAACTAATGGTGGTGCAACGCCGTCTCGCCCTGCCGCATTCGTCCCATGACAGGATGTACATTTAGCTTCAAACGCTAATTTACCAATCTGTGCGTTCTGCGACAGCGTATCAGGTAGTAAAACATTCGTGGACACACTTTTTATTATGATGTCATCAGCACTATTATTAACAGATAGCCACAGCGCGCTAGCCAAACCAAAAGCGACAGCAAGTGCGCTAAACGCGGTGACTGATTTCATTTAAGCTCCTAATCCTTAACACATTTCTGTGAGATCAAATCTTCCAGTTAGTAGAGGGTTAAGTGATTGACCATCACAACTTTGAGAGCATCCAAATAGCCATCCCTATCATCATGAGATTTTCGGTAAGTGAGACAAAACCAAGAGGGACCTTACTATCACCGCCCACACAGGCGCACTTCAGTTCGCGTCTGTCGATATAAACAGCTTTGAACACACTGATTGCCCCAATAACAGCAACAAAGAGTGCAGCAGGTGCCGATACCCAAGTGAGGACACCTGCCATCATTAGGAGACCAGCCCCAGTTTCTACAAAAGGATAAATATAACCATAACGGATCCAGCGTTGTGCCAACAGATCATAGTTAAGGAACATCGTAGCAAACCGTTCAACGTCTTGTAGCTTCTGTAGACCAAGAAGTACCATCGAAACCGAGATGAACCATTCAATTGTTTGTCCTGTGAAAATAGTTCCAAACACAAGCCAAGTTACGGCAATAGCAACTAAAGCTGCAACTGAAAATAGTACAATAATGGGTTTATAAGTTGTGGCATCCTTAATTTTTTTTGTTTTACCAAAAAATACACTCAGATCATCAAAGCCCCCAATCCGGTCACCATCAATGAATGTCTGTGGCGTCGTCTTTACGTCATGCTCTGACTTGAAAGCATCAATCTCTTCTCGATTCACCAAGTGATGATCCTCAACCACAAACTTCTGCCGTTCCAAAAGATCTTTAGATTTAAGGCCGTGCGGGCACATATGATCAGTCATCACGATACGGTACAGCGTGGCCGTTTTAGAAGTTCTGTCCTGACGCATAATTTTGCTTTCTTGCACGGGCATAGTAAACCCTTGTAATCTCGTTAGATGCAATATAATCATTCCAGTAACTGGAAGGTCAAGGACAAATTTAATGAACATCTCTGCCGCGTCAAAACTTGCAGGTTTACCTGTAAAAACTGTGCGCTATTATGCTGATATTAAATTAGTTGAAGCCGCTTCAAGATCGAACGCAGGCTACCGCATTTACAATGATGTCACCGTGCGAAAATTGACGTTCATACGCCGTTCACGCGCATTTGGATTCACTATTGAAGAATGTCGCGCACTACTGGGACTTTACCAAGACAAGAATCGTACCAGTGCTGAAGTAAAGCGTATTGCGTCCAAACGATTAGAAGAGATAGAGGTAAAACAGCGTGAGCTACAAGCTTTGCGTGACGAACTAAAGCATTTGGTTACAACATGTCTTGGCAATCATCGGCCAGATTGCCCGATTATCGACTATCTAGGATAGATATGGAACGTAGTAATTCTTTACTTGTTACGGGTAATAGCATGACCAAAAGTCGTAATTAATGTGCTTTACAAATCAGATACTAGAATAATTAAATCTTGATTTAAAAAGTTTAACCCAGTGTTATTGTTCTGACATAACAAACTACAAAATGTAGTTAACCTTTTTTGAGGCTTCCGTTAGAAATTTTTGTGAAAAAATAAAACATTGTAATTCCACTATTAAATACTAGATATGTAGCATGTAAAGTAACTTAAACAATCTTTAATAAATTTCTGTCTGGGAGTAATTTTAATGGAAATTCCTGAAATCGTAGCAATGCTTTTTTCTTTCCCAGTCATACTTTTTGTATTGGTTGTGGTAGTTCTTCAACGAGCTATTAAATTTGTGCCTCAAAATAGAGCATATGTTATCCAACGTTTTGGAAAATTTAAAGAGGTGCAAGATGCAGGGCTCAACTTTGTAGTCCCGTTTATTGATAAAATTGCGGCAGATCGCTCTTTAAAAGAAACTGCAGTGAATGTGCCAAGTCAAAGTGCAATTACAAAAGATAACATCTCTCTGGCTGTTGATGGTGTTCTTTATTTTAGAGTTGTCGATCCTGTGAAGGCTACATACGGCGTAGATGATTATGTATTTGCGGTCACTCAATTGGCTCAAACGACGATGCGTTCGGAACTTGGCAAAATGGAATTAGACAAGACTTTTGAGGAACGTGACGTTTTGAACACCAATATAGTCACATCCATAAACCAAGCGTCTGCTCCCTGGGGAATTCAAGTTCTCCGTTATGAAATTAAAGATATTGAACCTCCGCAATCTGTAATGGAAGCTATGGAAAAGCAAATGAGAGCGGAAAGAGTTAAAAGAGCGCAAATATTAGAATCTGAAGGAGATCGGCAAGCAGCTATTAATAGAGCTGAAGGTGACAAAGCCGCCGTTGTATTATCAGCTGAAGCCGATAAAGAGGAGAAAATTTTACTCGCTCAAGGTGAAGCATTAGCACTAATTGCAGTCGCCGATGCAAAAGCAAAGGCTTTAGTTGTAATCGGAGAAGCCGCCAACTCAAACGCGGGTCAAAAAGCTGTGCAGTTAGACTTAGCCTCAAAGGCTATTGAAGCAAAAGAAAAAATTGCTAAAGAATCTACCATAGTCCTTTTACCCGATAGTTCGAATGATGTTGCTTCTTTAGTTGCACAATCAATGGCAATTATTGAAAAAATTTCTAATAAAGACACTAAAGTTAGTGATGTAACTCCAGACAATCAAGTCCCACCTCAGCCTTGGAAACGCTAATTAAAAGATTGCTCTAGAACAAGGAAAGATAAGTAAATGGAAAATATAGATTCCTTTTTTAGTATTTCACAACTCTTACTTTTTTTAGGTATTTTACTTCTAGTAGCTGAAATTATTTTTTTTGGTTTTGCTACTTTTGTACTATTTTTTCTTGGATTATCTATGGTTGTCGTCGGTGCCTTGATGTCCATAAATGTTCTACCAAATGACTTAATGACAGCAATTTTCTCTGTTTCAGTTTTATCTCTTTTGAGCGCTGTAGTATTATGGAAGCCTCTAAAAAAGATACAATCAAACAAAACGAATAAAAACATAGAAGTCGGCTTAGTAGGTTATAGATTTAGTGTAGATGTTGACATTCCTGCCAACAAACCCATCAAACATTTTTATTCAGGCATCCAATGGGATGTAGTTAGCGATAAACCAATAGCAAAAAATACTCCTATAAAAGTTATTCACGTAGAAGTTGGTAAGTTAACAGTGGCCCCTAGTGAATAGGGAATATCTCCACTAACAAATTGATAAAAACTCCTACAAGAGCTATGACTATTTGTTCACTCAAAGCAGAATTCTTAGAAAAAGACCGTGTCACAATTAGTATTTCGAGACAGGTTTAGCGCGACATTTGATGTTCAGACGTCAGTAAGGGCCAAACGGATATCTTCCTGGTAGGCAAACACAGCACCCAATCCACCAGTGTGAATAAATACCACCCTCGAGCCTTTAGGAATACGACCCGACTTTACCAACGCAGGAATGGCAGCAAAGCTCTTTGCGGTATATGTCGGGTCAACAATATGCCCTTCATAGCTTCCAAGCAGGGACATCGCTTGGGCAGCAACTGGACCCAATTGACCATACCCCGGCGCCAATGCCCCATCCCAAACTTCAAAGTCTTGTTTATTGAGACGCCCAGGACACTCCTGCATTTTGTCAAAAGCGACTGCCAAGTCCTGTAATCTTTTGTGTTGTTGATCTTCTGGTCGCCGCACACAACTGCCGATTGTCACAGTTTTAGCTCCAGTCACCTTAAATCCAGCAACAAGCCCAAGATGTGTCAAGCCACTTCCAGAACCGACAACTGCAAAGTCGAATTCTGGTGCCTGAGACTGTAACTCTTCCGCACAATGTATATAACCAAGCGCCCCAAGTGGTGGCTTTTGCATCCCGAGAGGTATCACATACGGCGTTTTTCCTTGTTTGCGTAGTCTTGTAGCCTCAGCAAACAAAGCAGCATCTGCACCATTTTCATCTTCACCATGCGGATAATAAATCACCCGTGAACCAAAAATACTGTTCAACAGGACATTTCCCGACTGCCTATAGATGAGGTCGTCCCGATCCACTCTGTCTTCAAGTTGAATAACCGTTTGCATACCCAAGCTAGCAGCAGATGCCGCAGCTATTCGGACAAAATTTGATTGCACAGCTCCTGTAATCAAAATCGTATCAGCCGCCTCTGCAACTGCTGCTCCAAGATAATATTCTAATTGTCTTGCTTTATTCCCCCCCAAAGTAGTTCCAGCAAGGTCATCACGCTTCATCCACAAATCGACCCCCAACAATGACGACAGCTGTGTAAGAGGTTGGATGGGAGTGCGATCTGTGACCAGATTTACTGTTGGAAAATGTACCATATTAAAATTTCTCTGTTTTAAATAAGGGGTTCCAAGGAACTTCCTTTAAAATTATCTTTTTTTGTTAATAGGCTGGAATAACCCCTCCACAATAAGAACTTTATTCACCTATATAAGCTATTGCTTCGATCTCTACTAACATCTCTGGTTCTGCCATCGGTGTCTGTACTGTCGTTCGGGCTGGTGGGTTTTCTGGAAAGAGTTTAGCAAACTCCTCGTTCATTATTTGAAAATCTTTCATATCCTTTAAGTAAACGTTGCACTTAACGACATCACCGAGAACAGCTCCACCCTCCTCCAAAACAGCTTTAACATTTGAAAGTGTCTGGATAGTTTGTGCTCGGACATCATTAACACCTATCACATTACCGGTATGGTCCCACGCCACTTGACCAGCAGTAAACACCATATTGCCACCTCGTGCACCAGGCGAATATGGAAATGTGGGTCGCGGTTGAAAGTCGAGGTTTTTTGGTCGAAGAACAATCTTAGGCATTTTGTGAGGTTCCTTATTAATTTAAAATGGTTGCAGGAGAATCTGAAGCGTTAAGCATTAGAGCTTTGAAAATTTATAAAAAAAATTTAACAAATTACTAATGCCAAGTCTACTCAGAATATGTTGAAAAATTTCTTGTGTTATAACACATCTGTTAAGTTACTTATAATATAAGTGTGTTACGTATAAAAATTATTTAATTCAGAAATAAAAACGTTGCGCTACTTTTTCAAAAACTGAGGAGTGACACTCTTTAGGGATAATATCCTTATAACTACTAATCAGCCGACCGTAATTTGAATAAAGGCTATCAACAGGAAAATTAGAACCAAACATACAGCGATTTTCACCAAACTGATTCAAACAAATATTAACGATAGTTTTAATCGTATCTGTAGTCCATCCGTGGTCAAACATACCAAGACCTGACAATTTGCAAGTAACATTACTCAATCTTGACATCTCACGCAATTGCTCCGCGTATATTTCTAATCCTTTAGTAGTTCGATCATGGGGAGACCCCGCATGGCATAGGGCGACTTTTGTTTTGGGCACATCTTTCAGTATCTTGCTTGTGGCCGCCATTAACTCAGGAATAAGTTGTAAATCAAATGAAAGGCCTCTTTCACCGACACTACGCAATCCTCGCAAAAGTGCTTCCGAATTCAATAAGTCATTGGTACCTGTGTTGTTATCTTCCTCTGGTGCACGACCAATAATTTGTCTTACACCCCGAACAGATGGTAGCTTTAAATAGTTGTCTAGGACAGTTTCATGATCAGGAGAAGTTAGATCACAAAAGACAACCTGCACCATAGGCCAATCAGGGTTAGCATCACTGATAGATTGCACCCACTGTGCTTCGGCGAGACCATCTTTAGCGCCTACTTGAATGTGGACAGAAGATCCAAAACCATGTTCTTGCGCATCGAGCCTGAACTCGTCGATAAGGTAATCACGCTGAATGGGTGTCGGATCGCCAAAAAAACGTTTTACGCCTTTAGCATTTAACCAGGGGTACTCTACTGCTTTTAGGTCCCATAAATGGTGATGTGAATCAATCATAGTCATTTTAAGTAAGCCTCAATGTTATCTAAAATATCAATATTTTGTTGTTTAAAAAAGTAAAGCATATCAATAAAGACCCAATTCTCTTTCAGTTTTTTGCCTTCTCTTCGATAGATATCAATAACACGGAACTCACAAAGTTTTTCACTTGGAGCGAGTCCCATAAAACCACCAGTTGGCTTTGCTATAAAGTTGGGCCAACCAAAAAAACCAGAATAATGCCCTTCAGCTATGCGAGCTATGTGTCCAGTCCCAGATCGATCACTAAACCCCGCACGAAATGGACCCGAATGCTGTTTTGCATACCGCTCAATCGTATATGTGGCCCCAATACCAGCTGGCCCCCACCAGATCATATCATCATGCCAAGTTCTTGCGAGCTCTTCCTCTAATGGTAGCCCCAATTGCCATGTACCTAGATCATTAATCATTGCATCCATAGCATCCATTGTTTTTTTTCCTTCAGCCTCTGGGGCATCATTAAATAACAAAGCGTCATGTGTGGCGGGACCCGGTTGCACTAAATGCATGGCCGTTGGATCTTCAAAAGGTTGATAGCCAGCTTGGATCATAAGATGTGGAATATCAAAATAGAACGCTGTTTCAGAAATTTTGCCATTTTCAATTTTGTGAAACTCGGCGTAACGCAACATAATAATTTTTCCTGTCGGCTTTATGCCCAGCCACGGCTCATCAAACAACCCCATTAAATGCCCCATCGAACACACCCATACAGACGCCCCATCATCTATAAAGTTTCGTCCAGCAAAAAATACATCCATGCGGCGTTGCATATGTCGAATGGATTTTCGAAAAGGTTGCCAAAATATTTCACTTACAACCTTTACGTCTGTTTGTAGGTGGAAAGGATGAAAAGCGCGCCACGTATAATCTTGTGCCGTAAATTCTACTAAAACATCTGTTATTCTATCAGTTTCAGAAGAATCAAGTGCTTTATAGTAATTTCGAACAAGGCTTTTTTCACTTTTGAAGTCTGTCAATTCATATTTCCTTTACCATAAATAACCATATTACACCTATTTTTTAAACAAAATGAACCCATTTTTGAGTAAAGAACAGTAAATGCTTGACCTTATAGTAGTCTTTTTGCAAACGTATGCAATGTTGGAATGTTTTTGCTTAGGTACTGCACATGGCTGAAATCAAACTTCGAAACTTATCTAAACGATGGGGTTCATTCGTAGGCGTAGAGAACTTAAACCTTACAATTGCAGATGAAGAGTTTCTTGTACTTTTAGGACCATCTGGTTGTGGTAAAACAACGACTATGCGTATGATTGCTGGGCTTGAAGAGGTTTCAGGCGGTGATATTATTATTGATGATGTGCGAGTAAATGATCTTGATCCCAAGGATCGCAATGTCTCAATGGTTTTTCAATCTTACGCTCTTTATCCAAATATGAATGTTTACGAGAACATTAGGTTTCCACTCAAAGTAAGAAAAATTCCAGAGGCTGAACATAAGGAGCGCGTAATGAGGGCTTCTGCAATGGTTGAGTTAGATGATTTTTTACACAGAAAACCTGCTGAACTTTCAGGAGGCCAAAAGCAGCGTGTGGCACTTGCGCGTGCTATCGTTCGTGAACCTAACGTATTTTTAATGGATGAACCCCTTTCAAATTTGGATGCTAAACTTCGAGTATCTACAAGAGCTCAAATTAAAAACCTTAGTCATGAACTGAAAGTCACCACAATATATGTGACCCATGATCAAATCGAAGCTATGACACTTGCCGACCGAGTAGTGGTTATGAAAGACGGTATTGTTCAGCAGGTTGGCAGTCCAACTGAAATTTATGATCGACCCGCAAATGCATTTGTAGCAAGCTTCATTGGTGCACCTGCCATGAACTTAGTGAGTGGAAATGTATTTAATAATATCTTCACCGGTGGTGACCTAAAAATTGAAGGGCTTAATGCTCAAAATCAGCCCGCTCAATTAGGATTTCGTGCCGAAGATGCAAGCACCGTGACTGAGGGTGGTGATATCCACGCCGCAGTCTACACAATGGAATTATTAGGTGACGCCACAATGATTACAGTACGCGTCAATGATGAACTTGTTTCGATCAAGGCACATAAAGATTATCGGGTAAAGATTGGTGACATGGTTCACATTTCAGTGCCCAAAGAAATTTGCCATCTGTTTGACACCAAAACAGGTGCGAGAATTGGGGATTGATCCCCTTTAGACGACCCCCATCATGGGGATTAACGGAGAAATGGCCATTTCGGTCACTTCTTATGATAACAAGGAGAAAAAGATGTTTCTAAAAAAAGTAATGGTAGCCGGAGCATTCATCATGCTAGGCAATACAGCAATGGCGGGGTGCGGAATTTCTTCTGGTAACGTCAATGTTCTTTCAAATGACTTTCCAGCAATTCAAGCTGTAACTGCTGGAGCAAGTACTTGTGCTGGCGATGGAGTAACCGTAAAAACAAATCTCACCAAAGATCACAAAGACATCATGGTCGCGGCTCTTACAGCAAACCCAGCTGAATATACCTCAGTAATTACTAGTAACTCTACATTAGTAACCCTTATGAACGACGGTCTTGTACGTTCTTTGGATGACTTAGTCGCAAAGCATGGCGGAGGCTTAAATCCAAGCCAAATGGTTACAGTAGACGGAAAAATTATGGCTGTTGCATTCATGGCAAACGCGCAGCATTTATTTTCTCGGTCTGATATCTTGGAAAAAGCAGGCGTAAGCAGTATTCCTGCAACCTATGAAGACGTTCTAGCCGCAGCAAAAGCAATCAAGTCTGCTGGTTTGATGGATTATCCCGTAGCTTTAAACACAAAAGCTGGTTGGAATCTCGGAGAAGAATTTGTCAATATGTATATGGGTACTGGTGGTGATTTCTTTAAACCTGGTACAGCTGAAGTAGCAGTTAACAACGCACACGGTGTTGCAACACTAAACATGCTCAAATCATTGGTTGCGTATTCAAACCCAGACTATCTCACATATGACTCGAATGCGACCCAAGCTGAATGGGAAGCAGGTAATTTAGCATTGGCAACAATGTGGGGTTCACGTGGTGGAGCAGTCATGGATGGTGAAGGTTCAAGCGAAGCAGTAGAATCATCAACTGTCCTTTCCAGCGCACCTACCTGGGGAAATAATGCACGTCCAGCGTCAACTCTTTGGTGGGATGGTATATCAATTTCTTCAAATATCTCCGATGAGGACGCAGAGGCAACATTTATAGCTATGATGCACGGTATTTCACCTGATGTCATAAAAGCGAATAATGCTGCTGCTGTTTGGTTGGGCAAAGGTTATACTCCAAGCAAAGCTTCTGCTGGTGTTTCTGCTACAGCCGCTGGTGGTGCTGCACCATATCCAATGTTGCCATTTATGGGCACATTGCACTCTGCACTCGGTTCTGAGATCTCAGACTTCTTGCAGGGATCTGAAAGTGCAGAACAGGCTCTATCAGATATCGAGGCTGCATATACTGCTGCCGCTACAGAAAAAGGTTTCTTACAATAAGAAATCAATTGGGAAGGGGGACACCCCTTCCCTAACTAAGAATCTAAATAGGCATTAAAAATGAAAAACCGTACATTCTTTTGGTTTATTCTCCCGTCACTGGTGGCAATGATACTTTTTATTGCACTTCCTATCGGTTCTGTGTTCATTCAATCATTATATATCGAGCATGGCGCAGTTTTAAAGGAAGTTAAAAGCTGTGGACCTTTTGGATGTAAAGACGAATTACAAATTGATGTTGTTGCAACCTCACAATTAAAACAAGAAAAACCGTTAGGTAAATTCAACGGATTTGGGACATACACAAATCGCAATCATCTTGCTGTCAATGAAGTAAGAGATGCTTGGGGTAGTAGTCCTAATTGGAAAATTTATTTTAGTAAGGTTTACAATTTACCTTTTTATCGTGCTCTCGCCTTTACCCTTACCTATACATTCCTAGTAACCCCTCTAGTTCTGATACTCGGGTTCTGTATAGCTCTTGCCGTAAATAGTTTACCAAAAAAACTGAAGGGCCCAACCATTTTTGTGTCACTTCTACCTATGATCGTAACACCATTGATAGGATCTCTAATTCTATTTTGGATGATTGATTCTAAGGGTATTTTAGGAGCTAGCTTACAGTGGCTATTTGAGGATCCAAATTTATCTTTAAAAGCCTCACCAACTTTAACTTGGATAATGTTAATCATTTATGGTGTTTGGCATTCGGCACCCTTTGCTTTTATTGTCTTTTATGCTGGCCTACAAACTGTTCCTTCTGAAACGATAGAGGCGGCAATGATCGACGGTGCTTCCCGATGGGAACGTACACGCTATGTAATTTTACCACATCTTGTCCCTCTCATAGTTTTCATTTCTTTAATTCAATTAATGGATAATTTTCGGGTATTTGAACCTATTGTTGGATTCTCTGCACAGGCCAGCGCAACTTCACTTTCATGGATTATTTATAATGATCTAGCTGGTGGCGAGGGTACATTCTTTGGATCTGCTGGAGCTACATCGGTTTTAACAATCTTAGGGGTTGCAGTTTTACTTATCCCAGTCCTAATTAGAACGTGGAACGACTTTAATAGGAAAGCTGCCTAATGTCTGAGCTTATTCACCGTCGTTCAAAATTGTTTACTTTCCTAATTTGGGTTTTTGTCTTTTTCTGGATTATTGCAGCAGGTTTCCCATTTTTATGGACTATGTGGGGCTCTTTCAAAGTCCAAGGTGACTTCTTCTCAAAGGCAGACTGGGCTTATGCAATAAGTGGATTACGCACCCAAATTGAAACAGGTTCGTCCTTTACGGGTGACGGTTATCATGGCGCCTGGGTTACAAAGTCTTTTTGGCAAGCTGCGCTAAATACCATGATTGTAGTGGTTTCAGTAGTCGTCATATCTCTTACATTAGGAACTTTGGGCGGCTATGCATTAGCCCGCTCAGGCAAGAAATATGCATTCTATCTTTTAATGCTCGCGTTAGTGTTCCGTGCAATGCCACACATTACTTTAGTATCCGGTTACTTACTACCATTTTTTGAGTGGAACCTATGGGGACATTTACCAACTGCGATAATCGTTATGGTTGCAATCAATCAACCTTTTACATTGTGGATGTTACATAGTTTCTTTCTTAATATTCCTAAAGATCTCGATGAGAGTGCGATGGTCGATGGGTGCACTAGATTTCAAGCATTTAGGCGCGTAATCGTACCAGTTATGTGGCCAGGTGTAATTACTACAGGGCTGTTTTCCTTTTTGCTTGCCTATAATGATTTCACTGTAACAGCTACATTATTGAACAATAGCAACCAAACAATGGTTCCAAAAATAGCTAGTTTTTTGGGTACTACACAGGTTGAAGGTAATGTGATGTTTGCTGTTGCCGCAGTCGTTTCCGCGACAGTACCTTTATTTCTTTTGATAATGTTCTTTCAACGTCAAATAGTTAGTGGCCTTACAGCAGGAGCAGTAAAAGGATGAGTGGAGCAAGACCGGAACAAGCCGTTCTGACTAAGAATACGGATATGTCAAAGACCGCTGAAACACGCGCTGTCATAGAGGGAATGGTCGATGGCCTCAACGATCATCGTATCGTTGATATAGGTGAGTTTTTTGATGAGGGCTTTAGGTGGATGGGCAACACTGGCTGTGGAACTAAGGAAGGTGTCCGCGAGTTTCAAGACAACTGGCAAAAACCTTTTCAAGCAGCGTTCTCTGAGAAGGTGTGTGTCGATGAAGCTCGACTTTACATGGGCGAATGGGCCGCCGCGTTTGGCCGTCAAGAGGCGCTGCACTCGGGCACTTTTATGGGCGTGAAGCCATCAGGAAAAAAGATACAAATTCGATATATGGATTTCTGGAAAGTAGAAAACGGAAAGATTACTGACAATTGGGTAATGGTAGATTTCCCACATGTGTTGGCGCAATTAGGCGTCGATGTTTTTAGTGGTCACGGCTGGGAAGCCTATGATCGTGATGAAAAATAACCACCATTATTACGGAGAGATTGATGACTGTACATTACCTTAAGCGTGGTAAACCTGATGCGGAGCGGGCTGAAGATGATGCTAAAACTAAGGCTATCGTTGAGAATACGCTGAAACAGATAGAGGATTTTGGCGATGCTGCGCTGCGTTCGCTATCTGAAAAATTTGATAGTTATAGCCCAAGCTCGTTTAGGCTATCTGAGAATGAGATTGCCGTGCTAATCGCATCGTTAACTGACCGTGAGTTGGCTGATATTAACTTCGCGCAGCAACAGGTGCGTAACTTCGCTCAAGCTCAGCGAAATAGTATGCTTGATATTGAGATTGAGACAATGCCTGGCGTAATTTTAGGCCACAAGAATATACCGGTCCAATCGGTTGGCTGCTATGTACCTGGTGGTAAGTTTCCTATGGTTGCATCTGCGCACATGTCTGTTGCCACGGCGTCGGTTGCCGGTGTCCCGCGGATTGTTGCCTGCACACCACCTTTTAACGGCAAGCCAAACGCTGCTGTGATCGCAGCAATGCATCTTGGTGGTGCTCATGAGATATTTGTTATGGGTGGTATTCAGGCTGTTGGCGCAATGGCTATCGGTACCGAAACAATAGACCCCGTACATATGCTTGTTGGCCCAGGTAATGCGTTTGTTGCAGAAGCGAAGCGGCAGCTATTTGGTCGTGTTGGGATTGATCTATTTGCTGGCCCCACTGAGACAATGGTAATTGCAGACGAGACAGTTGACGGTGAATTGTGTGCAACAGACCTGCTTGGTCAGGCGGAGCACGGGTACAATAGCCCTGCGATCTTACTCACAAACTCTCGTAAGCTTGCCGAAGACACCCTACGCGAGATTGATCGCATTCTAACAATCCTTCCAACCGCTGAAACAGCATCGGTTAGTTGGTCTGAATATGGTGAGGTGATCTTGTGCGATACCTATGATGAAATGCTTTCAGTAGCTGATGATATCGCATCTGAGCACGTCCAGGTTATGACTGATCGTGATGATTGGTTTTTGGAAAAAATGACTTGCTATGGTGCCTTGTTCCTTGGCGCCCGGACTAATGTCTCAAATGGCGACAAAGTGATTGGGACAAACCACACACTCCCAACAAAAAAAGCAGGTCGGTATACAGGTGGTCTATGGGTTGGGAAGTTCCTGAAAACGCACTCCTATCAAAAGATCACAACTGACGAAGCTGCAACTGTGGTTGGTGAATATGGCAGTAGATTATGCATGCTTGAAGGTTTTGTTGGGCATGCTGAGCAGTGCAACATCCGTGTGCGTCGATATGGTGGTATCAATGTGCCTTATGGCACGGGTGCTCCATACCGAGAAGTTACTGATTAGATGCCTGCCAGGACAAAAATAAAACCTAAACTTCAGCCGCTGTTAGCGGCACTTCGGGATTTTGATGAGGCGCAGGTGCGAAGCGCAATTTTAGATACATTCGCTCCCACGTGTGTGGTTCGCATGTGTCACCCCTTTGGTGACCTAACGACTGATAGTTTCTATGACACGTGTTTTAAGCCGCTTCAAACAGCGTTTCCGGACGTGGAACGACGTGATGCAATCTATGTCAGTGGGATTACACCCGACGGTAGTGCTTGGTTTGGCTCCTGTGGATCCTATGTTGGTACATTTGTTGCGCCCTTTCTTGATATTCCACCAACGGGCCATCTTGCTCACATGCGGTTCCATGAGTTTTATAGAATTTTAAATGGTAAGGTTATTGAGGTTCAAGCGATCTGGGATATTCCAGAATTAATGATGCAAGCGAACGCTTGGCCCATGGCTCCCAGCTTAGGACGTGAATGGGCTATACCTACACCGATGACGCAGGATGGTTTAGTTGATCGACCAGATAATATAACGCAAGCCAATCAAAGTCTGACACATGTAATAGATATGTTGAGTGCGTTGTCGCGTCATCCCACTGAGCCAGTTGAGGCAATGGAATTAGAGCGGTATTGGCATCCCAAAATGTCATGGTACGGCCCTGCTGGTATTGGAACGGCGCGTGGTATTTCAGGTTTTCGCAATTGGCACCAAATCCCATTTTTGAATGCTATGCCGGACCGTGGACAATATAAAGATGAAGTATCGGCCCATTTCTTTGCCGAAGGTGACTATGTGGCGGTTACTGGTTGGCCAGATATGGTACAAACCGTGACGTGTGATGGTTGGTTGGGTATTGTGCCTAATGGGCAGAAAATCACACTTCGCTCATTAGATTTTTGGAGGATAGAACAAGGTAAAATTCGCGAAAATTGGGTATTAGTTGATCTTTTGGATGTTTATAATCAGCTTGGTGTCGATGTATTTGCGCGCTTGCGGGAATTCAACAAAGCGCGCAACTTGGGGGTATTAAGTTTTCCAACTGGAGAAATCCTATGAAACTCCCAACTACCCCTTCATTCTCATTGTCAGGTAAGAGAGCTTTGGTGACGGGTGCTTCATCGGGTATTGGGCAGGCATGTGCCGTGGCTTTGGCTGACGCAGGGGCTAATGTGGTTTGTGCAGCCCGTGGTGCTGATCGCCTAAATGAGACCGTGACTTTGATGCAGGAAAATGGTTGGCATGCCTCAGCGATGGTTTTAGACCAAGGCGATATATTGGCCTTAGAAATGGCGATGCGGTCTCCATTTGATATTGTAATTAATTCTGCAGGAATTGCTTGCCACAAGCCTGCACTTGAGACGCTAATTGAAGATTACGATTCAGTCATGAACTTGAACTTGCGATCGGCCTATTTCATGTCAGCCTATGCAGCGAAGGCGATGAAGATTGCAAAGGTTGGGGGAAGCATTATCCATATTTCGTCCCAAATGGGCCACGTCGGTGGTATCGATCGTACGGTCTACTGCA
>ENA-ORXF01001139-ORXF01001139.1-marine-metagenome-genome-assembly--contig:-NODE-1139-length-17571-cov-5.987138_pt1 | contig 17571 bp, 15 predicted proteins | sample MGYA00237864_ERZ511476 | MGnify/ENA primary metagenome ERZ511476 (study PRJEB26306, sample SAMN06343908) | marine metagenome | isolation source: coastal waters | place: Atlantic Ocean: West Antarctic... | reverse complement strand
ATTTGATCTTTATGAAAATCTAATTTCGGGAAGAAAATATTTCCTGAGTCACCTAAAAATGTAGCCAATAAACATATCTGTCCGGATTGTTCTGGAGTCACAAAAAAACGTTTGATATCTGACGGGCAACTTAAAGGTTGTTTTTTATTCAATCTATAAATAAAACCATCCAATAAACTTCCATTAGAAAAAGCAACATTGGCAAATCGAGCTGTTGAAACTCTAAAATTATTTTTCTTTGAAAGAATCAATTTTTCCATCAAGCTTTTTGAAGCCCCCATAATATTTACAGGATTGGCGGCTTTATCTGTAGAAACACTAAAGAAATATTTTGGATGATTTTCTTCGCACAAATTTAAAAGTTTGATGGCTCCAAAAACATTATTTTTAATAAGAGCTTCAACAGAAATTTTATCTTTTTCTGAACGCACATGTTTATGAGCTGAGAAATTTGAAACAACATCCCAAGCATCCGAATTAAATACTTTATCAAAGGTATTACTTAGTAAATTGACCGGATATGTTATATATGACGGGTTATAATCTAATAAGTTAGAACTTCGAAGATCTCTAGTTAATTCTGTCAAACCATTCTCATTAATGTCTACAACAGTAATTTTTGAAGGTTTATATTTTAAAATTTGTTTTATATAGCTCGAGCCAATGGTTCCTGCGCCTCCAATTACAAGAATTTTTTTATCATTAATTTGAGAATGTAAAAAATTATTTTGTGCTGTTAAATCGTCTAGAAAAGGATTCTCTTTAATATTTCTAACCCTCGTGGAAAGCAATTTATTTATATTCATATTATTTCATTAACAATTTTAATTAAATTTAAACAGACATGCTCAACACTCTCAAGTGAAAGATCATTATATATTGGCAAAGAAATCTCATTCTTATAAAGGTTGTAAGATGATGGGAAATCTTTTATATCTAATCCAATACTTTTAAAATACGATAGCATTGGAAGTGGAATATAATGAACATTAACGCCTATATCTAAAGACGCCAGCTTACTTATCAATTCATCTCTCTGCTGCTCCTCAAAACCTTCAATTCGTAATTGATACAAATGACAGGATGATTTTCTATTATTAACAGTAAAGGTTGGTAATATAGCCCATGAATATAGAGATAAAATAGAATTATATTTTAAAAAAATTTGTTCTCTTTCAGGTAATAAAACATTTTTATATTTTTTGATTTGGGCCAAACCAATTGCTGCATTAATATCAGGCATATTTACCTTTAACCCATTAGTGGTTATGTCATATTTCCAACCTCCAAGGGCGTTTTTTTGAAAGGCAGTTTTATTTTGCCCATTTAATGACAATAACTTTAATTCGTTAAGAATTAGATTATCTTCTTCTTTATTGAAAATTTTAAAAGTAATTGCACCACCTTCACCAGTCGTAATATTCTTAACTGAATGAAATGAAAAAACACTAAAATCGGAAAATAATGGTGTAGGAATGTTATCTATTAATGACCCTATTGAATGCGCAGCATCTGAAATAACAATAGGTCTTCCTATTCTTGCTTGAAAAGCAGTCTTAGGTGTAAACTTATTTTTAACACTATCTTTATTCAAAAGACTTTTTAACGCTATGTAATCAATTGGCAACCCCCCTAAATCAACAGGCATAATCGCCTTCGTGTTTTTTGTTATTGCTTTTTCAATTTCAGCTATATTAATTGTAAAATCATCATTAACATCGACAAAAACACATTTAACATTAGAATTAATCACAGCAAATGCCGAAGCTGCATATGTATAAGTAGGAACTATAATCTCATCCTCTTCATCGAGATTCAACCATCTAATCAACAGCAGCATTCCTGAAGTCCAGGAATTAACACAAATAGTCGAGCTAGTTTGACATAACTTAGTTATTTCACCCTCTAATTCTTTTACTTTTGGCCCTGTTGTTAACCAACCGGTTTCATTTAAGCATGAGAGGACTTCTGACTCTACTTCCTTATCTATTAAGGGTAAACAAAATGGTATTTTCATTGCTCTATTAACTCAATTAAATTATTTGTACTCGAAATAAAAAACGCACATTTATTCCCGTTAAATGCTTCGGAAGTAAACATATTTACCTGATAAAATCCCTTATCCCTTAAATAATTCGCACTCTCTTTTATGGAACGGACAGAATATCCAGTATGATAAAGGGTAACCCCTTTTGCAATCAATCTCTTTAATGATATATTATCATCAAAAGGTCTAACTAATTCGTAGCGTATATTATTGGAATTCTTCAAAAAACAAACACTTACTTTCTGTGCACTTATCTCAAAAATTGGACCTTCTAATTCGAATCCAAAAGAATTCATTTCTTTAACCGAAAGATCTATGTTTTCGGTCAAGTAGGCGAAATGATGAATTTCAAAATTCATTAAAGAATTTTATTTATATCATTTATAATATCACCTACACAGGTCCACTGTTGAATTCGCGAAGTATTAAACTTAATCTTATAAAAGGATTCTAATTTAATTATGAGATATACATGGTTTAAAGAATCCCATCCATCTATATCTTTTGGCTCGTCGGTAAGCTCTAGATTGATGATTTCGTGATCTACAACCTCACTTAATAATTTACTGAATTCTTTAATTTGAACTTTCATTAATATTGTTTTTTATTGTTTTAAATTTATCTATTTGAATACTATGTTGATCTAATTTCGAAATAAAATCGAACTGATGATCAGTTAAAAAACTTTGAACTAGCCCATTTTTAGATGTTGGCAAGTATTCTCCAACCAGTAAATCTATAGGTAAACTCCTGAGATTATCTATAATTTTATTCATCAAAATATCTTCAACACCTCGCTTTAGCACTCTACAACTCATTAGTAAACTATCTAAAAAAGCTTCCTTATTATTATTTATTTTTACAATTGCAATTGCAACAAGTCCATGATCTCCAAATTTATCCCGTAATCGAAGACAAAATGTAAGATACCTGGAAGAGTCGATTATATTAATTATCTCATTTTTAGTGTAACGAATGGTACGCAGATTAAATTGATTAGAGCGGAATGACAATTGAGAGATCCTCTCAGCATCATCTAAATCGAAGGGACGTATTATAGCAATCATTTGCAATGATTGTAAATAATTATCAATAGAACTGTATTTCATCTTCATTTTTACTCGTTCAAATTCTGCTTTATATAGGTTCGTTCTGTCTATATCATTTACAGAAATTGTGCGATTTTCAAAAAGATTCATTCGAATTAAATAATCGAGTGAGTCAGTAAAATCTTCAGGTAGCTCTGGAACTAAAACCTGAGGAAGTTTTTGACGCACAATTTCACGCTCTGCTGGATTGTCATCAATAAATAAAAATGCATCATACCCCAAGTTCAGGGTTTCCTTAATAATGGTTATATTATCCGCCTTATTTTCCCAATTAGCAATGAAAAGAGCAAAATCTTCCATCTTAAGAATCATATCGGTATTAATCTCAAAAGGTTCTTTTGCAATATGCTCATCATTCTTAGAACAAACGGCCAAAATAATACCTCGGTTTTTTAGCTGACGTAACCATAGCTGAAATTTTCGATAAAATTTCCCTTCACCTTGTCCAGATACTTTCACACCCATTGGACCATCCTCACCTACAACCCCACCCCAAAGAGTATTATCTAAATCAAGTACAATACATTTTACTATTTGTGCCTGTAGTGATTTCACAATTTGATGAACTCTATCAGCAATAAATTCAATATATTCTATAGAAAAATGTAAATCTGCATTAAAATACAAACCATTACTATTATTAAGAGTGTCATCCTTATAGTTAAGTGGGTGTATGGGTAAAAAATTATCGTTCTCAAAAGCAAAATCGATAACAGCATTATTGTATTTGCGTATCTGATAAAGAAGAGAATTTTTCACCTTTAATGAAGAGGTACCATAAATTGAGTCGTCATATTCATGCAGCAATGGGTAAATAATTTTCACATTGGGTAATACTGATTTTGCAAAGTAAAAAAGGTCGATTATACGCTGACTTCTTTCAATGTGAAATCTCACCTTCGTTTCCTCTTCTTGAATAGAATAAAAATTTTCTTGATAAGAAAAAAACGACTCGTGAATAACTATAATATCTGGTTTAAATGCATATAATTCACCTTCCGTATTTAAAATTTCCGTATCAATAGAATTATATAGCCCTTCGTAAATATTGCACTCACCACAAATTGTGGTGAATTTTTTTATTAAAAACTGTATAGAATTATCTCCAATAAATGATATCCTCATAATTAATTAAATAAATATTTATAAAATGTTCGTTCGCGCCCGTCAGATAATCTTTCTGTTTTATAAAAAACGGCACTCATCAGCTGATGTACTTTTTGGCTTTTAATATTACTTTTATCCACTTCGCCGTGTATTTCTGTTACACCCATTTCTTTCATCATGTTCAGCCAAGACTTTAGCAATAATACAGACAGATTGCTCGAACTTTCTTTATCCCAAATCCAATATTCAAGACGCGCACCATTTATTACTCCAAATGAATCAGCATCATCCGCTTTATTTACAAATTTGTATCGATTAATTATTTCAATCCAAATGATTGGGTGAAAAATTAATCTCCATAAAATTGATATTCCCAAGGAGATCCTTTTATTTCTTAAAGCTATTAGATGGTTCGCTGCACTTTGTGTGCCTGAAACAAACCCATGAACTTTATGCGAGGAATCCTCCGCAATTAAAATAAATGATTCTTTTTCAGTAAGTAATATTTTATAATAAGCTTTCAGAAAATTAAAACCCAGTTTATACATAAACCCATCCTTTTGAAACTGACCAGATCTGTAATGTATTTTAGCTAACTCATAATAATCACTATATTTTCCGATTCGAAAATTCATAATAAACTTAAATTTTTAGTTTTAACCTACCCTGGTTATATATTTTCTGGCTATTTTGATTATGATGGATAAGTCAAATCCAGCCTTATTAAAATTAAACAAAGGTAATTGATGTTTTAGTATTTTACGAAATATTTCAATAAAAAAATCATCTAATACCCTCTCTTTTTCGTGAATATTTATTTGAATACCATTTCTTTTTAAATGATCGATTCACTCTTTGCAAGTTAACTAACTTTCTTGTCTGCTATTCAAAAACGGCTGGTATGCTCTACTCCTTTTTTTACTACGTTTAAAGAGGAAGCGGCACCTAATGAATTACTTAAGCCCTAACCTATAAAAAAACGATTATAACGATTTATGAATATCTCTGCTTAGATTCCAAGCTGATTCATAAAACTGTCTGGTTGAATTTCACCATATTCTAAATAGATATCAGCTAGGGTATTATAATCTGACTATTTTGCTAGTCTAAATTTTATTATCAGTAATTTGTTGTTATTTGTTTAATTAAGATACTTAAATTATTTTTCTTTGATAAATTCTTTAATGCATACTCGAACCCATTTAATCCTATTTCCAATAATTTAATAGGGGGTATTTTAGAAACTTCCTTCATTTTTATAGCGAGTCCTTCAATATTTTCAGCAGGGAGCACCCAACCACATTTAGATAACTTAATAGCTAATTCAGTATCTGACCCCTCATCAACACAAACAATAATTGGTTTTTGAGAAAACATATATGCTGGTAGTTTTGATGGAATAGAACTAGATGCTGCACCTTTTTTTATTGGTAATAACATTACGTCTGCCTGATTCTGAATTTCTGGAACTTTGCCATCAAGAACGTCCCAAAACTCGATTGCATCTAGTTTTAATTTAAATGCATTTTTTTTTAATATTTCTTTCATTGAACCCGAGCCCGCAATCACTAATCTACTGTTTTTTAAATCTGCCTTAGAAAATGCTTCTAGCAATAAATCAACACCTGCTACCGGACCAATATTACCAAGATACATAAAGGTGAATGGTTTATTACTGATAACATCTAATTTGTTTAATAATTTATACTCTATAAAATCATTTTCGTCTTGCCAATTTTGTACAACAATTATTTTCTTCTTTTCAATATTTCTAGTCTTTACCAAATAGTTTTTCATATTATTTGAAATCGCAATAACCTTAGTTGCATTATTTAGTATATATTTATCTATCGGTAAAAGAATGAAATTAAGAAATGTACTAAAAATTGGTAATTTATTGGATAATGATTCAGGATATATATCCTGAACATGAATTATTACAGGAATATTGAATTTTTCTGCAGTACTTACAATAAAATATTGCGCCAAGAGTGGCCAGGTATTAGCATATATTATATCAATCTTTTCATGATTAGTAGCTATATACTTTTGACAATGTTTTCCAAAACTATAACTTTCTCTAAGACGACCAAATATTTTAGAAGAGGAGTAAGTGAACGAATTTAGTCTTGTCACTTTATAGTCATTAACTTTTTGCTCACGAACAAAATTAAAGCCATGCGGTCTTGATGGATTTGGACAAATAACAGTAACCTTATTTTTTTTTGATAATTCACAGGCTATATCTTTAGATAATGAAGCAGAAACTATCGGTTCCGGTGGAAAAACTGCAGAAACTAATAAAATATTATTATTCATTATTAAATTTTAAAATTATTAAAATTATTTATGTAATTTTCAGGTCCCAAGGAGGGATTATTGTATCCATAAAATGAAATGTTATTAAATTTAGCTGCTTCATAGTCGTTTATTGAATCTCCAATTAAAATAACATTAGTATTTTCATAATGATGAAAATCAAGTAAGTCAGACACTAGTTTTATCTTAGGGGTGGGGGAGCCTTGAATTGAAATAAAATAATTTAAAAGACCTAACTTTTCACATAGATATCTTAACTCGATTCCATCTGAACCTGATACTATGTGCATTTGATATTTTGTGTAATTCTCTTTTATAAACGTAACTGAATCTTCAATCAACAAAGAAGTGTCTGCAAGTAATTTCTTCATTATAAGTGAAAAACTATTTGCCCATTGCTTAACTTCATTTTCAGTAATGCTTTCATTGCGGATATTTTCAAAAAAATATCTAAACTTAACATACCTAGATAAACCTCCATTTAAATTATGAAATTCCATTAATTTATCAACTTCATCTGACGGGTAACTTTTTAACACCTCTCTAAATCCTCGATCTCTTATTTCCATAGAATTTAGTATAACGCCGTCAAAATCCCAAAATATTACTTTTTTAGTATCCATTTAATTTTTTTAAAACTTTATTTATATCTTCAGGAACATCAACAGCTATAGAATTAGAACTTAATTCAATCATTCTAACCTCAAAACCCATTTCTAAAAATCTAAGAATTTCTATGTCTTCAAGTTTTTCTAAAGTTGTTTTAGTTTTTTTATTTTTAAATTCTTCGAGTATTTTTTTTGGAAAAGCATAGATACAAACCTGTTTCCAAGATTTCTCAAAACTATCTCCTTTATTACCTGGAATATTAGCTCTACTCATATAAAGAAGCCTTTTGTCAGGTCTAAACACAACTTTAGGTATGGTATTACTATAATAATCCTCAGATTTGTCAATGATTGCATAACCATTTAAAACATCATCTGGGAATTTTCTCAAAGATGAGACTATTTTTAGAATATCATCTGGATTAATCAAAGGTTCATCACCTTGAACATTTATATAGTGATCATAAGAGTAGCGTGATGCAATCTCTGCAACTCTATCTGTTCCTGTCAAACAATCATTTGATGTTAATTCAGCATTAAAACCCAAGTTTCTTACGTGATTTAGGATTTCATGATGGTCTGTAGCTACTAAAAAGTTTTCAATTGGTATAGCTTTGGCTACCTGTTCACAAGTTCTTTGAATAAGTGACTTTCCCGCGATATTAATAAGGGGCTTTTTTGGCAGTCTGGTTGACTCCATTCTTGACGGTATTACTACCAAATAATTATTCTTTTTCATTATTCTATTTCTGAAAAAACTGACCCAGGTGTTAAGTTTGTATAATCAGATTTTGTAAGAGATATAAGGTCATAACCAAGATCATTTACCTCTTTAAAAAGAGAATTGTTTTCTATAAATAAATCTTGCTCTTTTTTACTAAGTGAACTACTATACCCATCATAACCAACGATATAAATTTTATCTGGAGAGTGATTAATGGCTGTTTGCAACGCTAAACTTGTATGTGATATATCAGTAACAGAATTCAAATTATTTTTCTCTAATTCATAAGATTTATCTCTCATTTTAATCGGGATATAAGTACCCATTAATCTTGGATAAGGTGGTAATATACATTTTGATTCAGTTGGTAAATCATTCTTAAATATTTTTTCCATTCTATAACCTTCATTACCCAAAAGACAAAATATTTGAACATTCAATAATTTTGAAAAAATAAATGCGTTTCTTGAACTTGAGTGAATAACAAGAGTATTAGCATTTTCACTTAAAAATGATTTAATAAAAGCACACGATTTCTCAACACTTGGCCCACCTCCAATTATCAAGATTTTATCATATGTTTTATCAATTTGAAAATGCCCTAACCTTTCATTATCCGCTATACCCTTAGATTCATTATTCAGAGCTCGAATAATTGAATTATAAGAATAAGAACGATTACTTACCCATTCCATAACTTGTTTTTGTGGCAGAGAATTAGCTCCAGAAACCATATAAGGTAAATTAGTTCCCCAATTATACTTTTTTTGTAGAAGGCTAAAAACATCTACGACATTGGATAATGAATTAAAATTTATTTGTAGTCCTTGAACAGACGATAGGTGGGTAAGTAATAATTCGGTTTTTAGATTTCCAGCACCTCTTCCCATTCCAGTGATTGTAGCATCTACAATGTCAACTCCACAATCTATTGCAATAATAGTGTTTATTAAGGCTAATTCTAAATTATTGTGTCCATGAAAGCCTATCTTAATAGTCAAATCTTTTTTTATTCTATCATATGTTTTAATAACATCTTTCGGATAAACACCTCCAAACGAATCTACCATATAAAAATAATCTGCAACAGTATTTACTTCTGATAAAGATTCAAAAAGATCTTTTTGATCAAACCAAGTAGACATGTACATTACATTAAACCCAACTTTGAATCCCATGTTTTTCAAGCCTTTAGCAAGAGTTATAGCTCTTTTAATATTTTTAGGATCTATTGCAATTCGAACTAAATCTATTAAACCAACACATTGACCCAAAATAGAATCTAAATGCTCTACCCTAATATCCTTTTCGTTAAGTATAATAACTAACTTTTTATCTGTTTTATTTCTAATTTCATTAATAACACTAATTGGCAGATAAAAATATTTACCTAGATAACCATCTAATTTTATTGATCTGTAACCAATCTCTATAAAATCAATAGGTAAGTTATTTATTGAATCTATATAGGTTTCTACTGCAGAGTCATCAAAATCCCAGTTAGTATAATATCCTCCGTCTCTTAGAGTACAATCTAGTATTTTAAATTTTTTCATAATGTTTATTTTTTATATTAAGTTTAATCCATTTAAATAATTGGTCAATTGTTTTAGCCACATAGATTTCATTTGTTTGCAAAGAAGGAAAAGTATAAAATAATGTTGAATCTTTAGGATTCAATATAATTGCTGCGGCATTAGACCTGTTGTATATACATTCAAGTAAAATGGTTGATTTTCTAGCAAAACAAATATTTCCAACCAAGGCCTCCTCAATGGTATCGATAAAATCGACCTTAAATGTATTGTAATTTAAGACTTTGTCTTTAGGGTGAAGTTTTAATGCAAGTTGCCATCCTTCATTCTCCAATAATGGAAGTATTTTTTTTAAAATAGAAACATTTACATGAACTTCATTCGGTTCTGTAAAAAAAACAATTCTTTTAACTCTATTTGGCAGAATTTTATCAATGGTGAACATTTTCTTAACCACATTTTCATCAAATACAAACTTACTAGTTTTGTACATCAAGTTCAAATATTCACTAGCAAATTTCGTATTGGTATAAAATAAGTCTCCTGAAAAACCCTTTGGAAATCGAAAACCGTATTCCAAACCATGCGGAATGCATACAACCCGTAATCCATGCTTTTTAGCCATGGACTCTTCTACAACTGAAAATCGATCAAGATTATTTCCAGTATACAAGGTCTCATTGGGATGGCGTTGAAAATACGAGTCGAGTAGTCTTTCATAAAGCATGGTATGCACCATCCTGACACCATAGAACGAATATGCAATGGATACACTATATTTCCCTACAAGCGAACGCACATGCTTGCGAATTATTCTCAGCTGATTAAACGACCTAAACAAACTATTTATCACCCAAATTGTTCTTGATGCACGTGAGAAATGTGCATAAAGTGAATGCTTCGATTTTATGTCTTCAATCCTCTTAGGAAAATAAAATTTTTGCATTTTCTTTTCCGCCGCCTGAGTTCTGCTTAGAATAAATGATTTCTCTGGGTGATTATCCCAAACATTTTTTCTAGGTATTCTCCACATACACAAAAACAAATAGGCTGACGTTATCAATAAATAAATAACTGCGCGAAACCGCCAATAAAAAAGAAAAAATATGGAATATGATCCTTTTAACGATACTTGTCCATCGACTCCAATATCAAGACATAGAGAACGAAGCAATACACTTGGCGATTCAAACCTAATATGTGTAATCTCTTTGGTCCGCACAAATTTTTCTAGAGCCATCCAGGGTTGAAAAGTATTGAGGAAAAGCTCATTTACATAATGGGAATCATTATAAAAATGAGTGGCTTTTGAATTACTGTAATCAATAAACTCAGAGGTATACAATTCGTTTATAGTAAATGAATCTCCTTGGTATACTAGGTTATTATGTACTATCCTAAGTTCGTTCATACCTGGTAGATATTTCCATTAAAATCGATGAATACAAATAACTTGAAAAGAAAACACTTGTGGCAATATGCCATAATTAAACTCATTAATTATCAATTGATTTAGAATCCGTATATGTATTTTTAAATTTTTTTCCTAATAGAAATGTATGGGTTTCCATTCTATTGTAAATTACCAAAGATCTTACAAACAATACATAACGCTTATAGCCAATTAAATAAAATAATGCCTTAAATAAGTAGTTAATGTATTTCTTTTTTTTTGATATATTTGGCACATTATAGCGTGTTGTGCTATCAGCAACTTCACTTTTATTAAGCAGCTTATACTTTTTCAAGGCAGAAAAGAATGATTTACTAGAATTACTGAACGGTGATTGTAATATATGGCCATCTTCAATCAAACCATTATACAATCTTCTATGAAATTTATCAATAATCATCCCATTATCATAGGTGCTATAGCTATAAGACATATTTATATATTTATTAAAAGAATCACTAGAGGTAGTTAAAGCATCCATGTAAGAGTTGAATATATCTTTTGTGTCAAGGTATTTATCTGATGAAATACTACTGTTTTTCCTTTTTAAGTTACCTTGTTTTAATTCAGAATAATTATATCCAGAAAAATGAACAAAAACAAGCATGTCTAATTCGTTAGTTTTGTTTTCATTTCTAGGCTTAACATAATACTTACTACCCTTTTTTACAAATTCTCTTTGGCTGAAATTCCAAGGTGCAGCATTCAAACCTAAGTTATGTGATATATGTAATGTTTTTGAGCTAAAATAACCTGGAAGAAAGTCCATCCACTTTTGGTCAGTAAAATAATTTCTAGTATTATCTAGGAAGCATTTATCTTTTAATCTTTCTTCCCACCATGTTAACATGTTGAATGCAGCCTCAGATTTACTTAATGCACAAAAACCTAAGTTATAAATTCCACTTGCAAAAAAAGTTCGTTCTTCATAATCACCTTCGTAATTGACTTGAAGTTCTGTAAGATGCGGAGTTAAAACAATTGAATATGTCTTTAACAAATTATAAACTGGGGATAAAGAACTAAAAAAAAGTATATCAGGATCAACATATACAATGTTTGTATATGTGTCTAGGTGAAATAAGTATTTAAAGCAAGTAGGTTTTATAGCTGTGCAAAATTCAGTTACATTATATTTAAAAGACATTTCTATCCATTTCTCTTCTTTGATTTGAAGAGCAGTTTTTGCTATAAACACATTACTAGGTAGATTTTCTATGTCTATATCGAGTTCATCAGCGATAAATATAATAAAGTCAGTATCTCTATTATGCTTTTTTAAAGATTTCTCAAGCACGTGCGCTAATCCTAAGTAATTTTTTGCTACAATTGTAAATGCACAATTTTTATTCATCTTAAAATGTTTTAATAACTATAAAAGTTAATTATAATTGAAAAAAATAGATTTCTCAACAATTCATGTTTTTTATGACTATTGCAGGCATCCCAGCAGCAACTGAAAACGATGGAATATTTTTAGTTACAACGGAATTAGCAGCAATAATACAACCTCTTCCAATTTGAACTCCAGGCAATATTGAAACTTTTTCACCTATCCAAGTATTATCACCAATAATCACAGGACCTTTTGAATATAATATACGTTTTAGCGGTTCTATATCTAAGTATTTCAATAATGCTTCTCCATGAGAATTATCAGTGATTAATACTTTTTTACCGGTTAAAACATTGTTACCTATGTGTATGCCATTAATACAAGTAATATGAGAATCATCTCCAATAGAACAACCATTACCAATAACAACTTGAGGTTTATAGACCTCATCATTATATTTATTCCATGCTGCTAATGTTATTCCTTTTCCTAGATAAACATTATCACCGATACTAATAAATCGTGAACCTTTTAAGTCTCTAAATGGATAAATCATTGGTGATTTCCCACAAAACTTGAATTGATTTGATATCCACCCTGAATAAAAAAAAGTTTTTATAAAGTGCCATTTTTGAAAGTATTTATATGGCATAACATAGGAACATGTTAACCCAATAAAAAATATAAATTGCTTCATTTCATTAGTATTAAGTAGTTAATCATTCAATTATTAAACTTTTAATATTCTTAGTGTCGTAAAAATTATAATGGCACCAAACCAATAAAGTGAATTTCCGCTTCCAATTACAAATACACCCCGCAATAAGTAAGTCAAATAGAATACATACATATAAATTCCAGAAATACCAATATAATTTCTTTTTTTAAAGGCTAAAGAGATTATTATTGGAACAAATACAGCTAACCCCAATGTAAGAATTGGACCAAAATCGATATAAAGGCTTCCAACAAAAGTCGTGAAACTAGATCCAAAATGTGTTCCAAGGGCTTGGTCAATAGATGTGCTTAGTAGTTGGTTTGATGTATTAAAAAATTCTGAAAACCAAGAGAAAAAATAATTCCCATTAGCATATGTATGTATAGTATCAACTAAACCGTCATTAAACTTCATAAATGAATGTCCAAAATAATAAAGTAACATCGTAAAATTTTCTTTTACTCCAAAACGCGATGTTGAAATACCTATTACTAGTGAAATCGCAAATGATAAAAATAAAATAAAAAATAATTTTATCAACCTATTAGTCGCTTTTGGAATATCTTTTCGAAAAATCAAATACACAACAATTATTTCAAGTATAATATTAAATAATGAACCTCTTGCTGCCAATAAAATAGCCAAAATAAAAGATGGTATCAGAATCGCTAATGCCAAAAGGACTTTCAATCTTTTACGAATATTTTGCTTGGTTAAATAATAGAAAAAGATGATTATTGCTAATGGTCTTAAATAAGAAAATAAATTTAAGGCTATTCTCTCAGCTAAACTTTCATATAAAATAGTCTCACCTTGATATAATGATGTTCTAACGGCTAACCAATCACCACCTAAAAAGACACTAATTGTTTTATTAAAATTAAATAAAATAATAATTATTGCAACCGTTATGTAAATGAACGCAATCACATTAACGAACTTAACATTTTTTACATAAAGGGAAATTGCTAATAGATGATTCTTTTTTCTAAGAAAAGGTCTAAAAAACAACATAAAAACAACATATAAATAGATATATGGCCACAATGTAAGTTTCCAATAATTTTTATCTTCAGCATAATATAGCAACAATACTCCAATAATTGCAACAAGTGTGTATAGACCCAAAAGTACAAATCCTGCATCAATTTCTTTATTTTTACGCCAATAGAGAAACAAAGTAACTATATAAAGTAATGCATTAATTAAAACATAATCCATAAAAATATTTGATTTTACTATAAAATATTAAAATTTATAATCATATGTTTTAGAAATAATTGTGATAATATAATATCCAAATGAGGAGGCATAAATTATACAATCATTCTTTTTTACTCGTTTTAAATATTCGTTTTCATCGCCCAAATAAAAAATTCTAAAGAATCCTGATAGATAATTTAAAAACATTAGTAGTAGAACAAACTTGAACCACTGCCGAGATTCCTTGCTGTAGGTTTTACCATACCTTGAATTTTTTTACTAATATTAGCAAATGTTTTTCACTTTTAAATAGAATTATCATTGACAAAAATAAACTTATTTTCCTTAAATTATCATTTCTAAAAAATCTGACATTGCTAATTGTCTTATTTAAAACATAATATTTTGATTTGTAATTTTTTTTTAAAAATACCATATAAAGTTCAAGAACATCTTCATTACTATTTGAAAGAAGTTTTTCAAAATAAATCAAACAAAACCTGAATAAGTCTTTTTTTCGCTCAAGAAAATCTTCTCTTAATTTGATTGATTCTAGAACACTACTAAAAAGATATATAGTCGATTTCACTTTATAATTTTTTATAAAATTACTGGTAATTGAATTGACATTTGCATTTACTCTATAAAAATAATCAAATTCAGCATTTAAAGAATATTCAAACTTTAAATTATTTGTAATTACCAAAAAATTAAAGTAGAAATCCTGAAAAACTTCAACTTCTTCATCCCATCTGATTTCAACAATCGCCTTTCTTTTATAGATATTTGTCCAGACAGCCATTGGCACTTCTCCTTTTAACAAAGAACTAAAATCGTCTTTTTGTTTGTGTCTTGAATAAATTCTTTTACCATCTAAATTAAAAATTTCGTTGGAATTGTTAATAGTATGCGCTGGAAATATTCCGAAATCTAATTGAGGATTATCATTCATGAATTGCACTCGTTGTTTTACACAACTTTTAGATATTAAATCATCTGCATCAAAAAACAATACATAATCACCAATACTACTTTGGAAGCCAATATTTCTGCAAGTTTGTGCTCCTTTTGGCAGTCGATTTCTTTGTATTAATTTAACCCTGTCTTCATTTCTTGTGTATTCTTCAACAGTATCAAATGTACCGTCTGTTGAAATGTCATCTACAATAATCAATTCCCAATTAGAAAATGTTTGATTGATAATACACTCTATCATTTCGATGATGAATGCACCACTGTTAAACATCGGAATAATAATTGATACTTTTACTTTCATAAACAATCGTTGTATAAACTTTTAAAATAGTAGATTCAGTTTTTTATTTTTATATATGTTTAATATTAACATAAAAAACTCAGTTGATAAATACATATAACACACAGTGTACAAGTCAATCAATTTAAATATCCATAGAAGTCCGAAACCAAAAAAATAAAATATGCAACTAAATATGGTATTGAAAACATAAAATTTTTTATATCCGAAAGGTAAAAGTCTATTTCCACCTAAAAACAAGTTTAAAGCCGAAATTATTACAGAGAATGATAATATTCTTAAAATATCTACCGCTTGTTCGTTTTCAACTCCAGAAAGAGCTTCTACGATCCAACTTGAAAAATGAAACGTTACAGCATACAATATTGAAATTGACAATGTAGTAAACAACATTACTTTATTAACAAAATTTAAATTTCTTTCTCTACTAATTTTAGGAAAAGTTGCCTGAGAGATCATACTAACTGGTATTTTTAAAATTGACGTAATTTTCTCTCCTAAATCATAAATTGCTACTTCTCCCATTCCCAGAAAGACCCCTACTAGCAACTTGTTTGCTTTTACATAAAGCTGCGTTGATAATGACGACAAAAAAAGAGGTAAACTCTCATAAAAAAAAATATATAAAGTGTTTTGAGATTGTTTTACAAAACGCACCTTCTCTTTATTGAAAACAAAATACATTGCTATTATGCCACCTAATAAAGCTCCTAAAGCGTTTAAAATAGGGACGAATAAATAATCCTCTCGAACCTTCACTAAAATAAAAATTGCAACTACAAATAATAAACGAACCCCGATATTAATAAAAGTTATATATTTCATTTTTTCAATTCCTTGAAAAAACCAGGTTGGAAACAATAGATCATTAAACGACAGGAAAAATGAAACAACGTAAAGTAACCAATCTTTTCTTAAAAAAGGAATAAAATATATCGCTAAAAAATAAAGGATCATGCAGATAAACCATAAAATTATTTTCAAGATATAAATACTTGACACGATTTTAGACATCTCATTTTTATCACCTCTATTGCAAGCTATATCTTTAGTACCAGATATATTAAAACCAAAATTTATTACAATTGCAATAAACATCGTTAATGATTGAGCAAATATTACTGTACCATATATCTCAAATCCCAGAACCCTTAACAAATATGGGTAGGTTATCAAAGGAAATAGTAATGAAAAAAATTGTAACAAACTTAAATATGAAAAATTTTCAATTATCTTTTTATTCTTTGCAGCTATTTTCTTTATTGTTTTAATCATATTATATATTAAACCTGCTGTCTATTTTTTATTATGACAATCAAAAGGTTTCTCCTAAAATTTAAGCAATACCTAAAATAAAAATTTATCTAGTTCAGTATAATGAAATTAGCCTCTTAATAATTAAGAAACGTCCGCATGGTCTTATGTTAATATGTTTAGTATTTATATACAAGAAACTATTCTTAATATTTAGTTTAACTAAATCAAGATAAATGTTATTAGAATAATATTAACTGATTGACTTTGAACGAATTCATGACTAAATTTTGTTTTAATATATTATTCAGCCTGTTTCAAAATTTCATGACCTGCTTTTAATAAAACAACATCTTTTTTCATTAATGAAACATCCCCTTTCATCATATCTTTTACTAAAGAAGCTAAATCGTGTTCTGGTACCCATCCTAATTTGTTCTTCGCTTTTGAAGGATCTCCAATTAACAAATCTACTTCTGTTGGTCGGAAATATGACGGGTCTACGGATAATACTTCTTTCCCTATTTCTAATTGAAAATCTTTGTGGTTGCATGCTGTAACGAAAGCTTTCTCATCAACTCCTTCTCCTTTGAACTCTAGTTCTATTCCAACTTCTCCAAAAGCCAAGCGCACAAATTTACGCACTGTGGTCGTTACCCCTGTCGCAATTACCCAATCTTCAGGTTGGTTTGCTTGTAAAATCATCCACATCATTCTTACATAGTCTTTAGCATGACCCCAATCACGTTTAGCTTCTAAATTTCCTAAAAAGAATTTGTCTTGCAATCCTAAAGCTATTTTTGAGACCGCACGGGTAATTTTCCGTGTCACAAAAGTCTCACCTCTTCTTGGTGATTCATGATTGAATAAAATACCGTTACA
>ENA-ORXF01001136-ORXF01001136.1-marine-metagenome-genome-assembly--contig:-NODE-1136-length-17595-cov-20.869677_pt1 | contig 17595 bp, 16 predicted proteins | sample MGYA00237864_ERZ511476 | MGnify/ENA primary metagenome ERZ511476 (study PRJEB26306, sample SAMN06343908) | marine metagenome | isolation source: coastal waters | place: Atlantic Ocean: West Antarctic... | reverse complement strand
TTGTTAAAATACTCAATATGTCCTTTGTGTATTGGATTAAAGTATCCTGATACAATCATTCCTTTTTTTTTAGTCATCTTTTTTTTAATACACTCTTTAATAGATTATTCCGAATAAAATAAAACTTCATCTTCTTTAGTGTTTATAAACTCATGCTCTAAAGTTTTATCTAATCCTTCTTTAAGAGTATAAGGTGCTTTAAATGAACTATGAACTTTATCTGAGTCAAATTGAGTTGTTGCACAAAATTTCTGAACCCGAACTGATGAAATAGAAAACTTTTTTCCTGATAATACTGATATAAAATCAAAAACGTATCCACCCATCATTCCGAAAAAATAGGGTATTTTAATACTAGGTAATTTAATTTTCATTTTTTCTTCTATAATTTGTGTAAGTTCGACCATAGAGAAATCAGGCTTATCTGCATAATTAAAAACATGGTAGCCTAATTCTTTTTTCTCTAATCTATCTTTTATTAGGGCTACAATATTACCGACATAAGCCATAGATTTTTTATTTTGACCTTTTCCAATCATCATGAATTTCCCTGATGAGATTTGCTTTAATAAATTATAAACATTTCCTCTATTTCTTTCTCCAAAGATAACAGTAGGACGAAGTATTGTTACTGATTTCTTAGTAGGATTATTTTCATACCATTCTTTTATAACTTGCTCTGCCTGCCATTTACTCTTACCGTAGTGATTAAAAGGATCTTCAGGGTGAATTTCATCAGGATTAGTTTTATTTAATCCATAAATGGCAACTGAACTTGTAAAGATAATATTTTTGACCCCCGCATTATCCATAGCTTGAAGAACGTTTTTTGTTCCTTGAACATTTACATCATAATAGAGAGATGTTGGTGAAACATCATCACGATGCTCTGCTGCCAATAGAACAATACTCTCAGTACCCGTAGGGATTTTTATTTCATCTAAATTACGTATGTCTCCATTTAGTGTAATATTGTCAAAAAAAGGACTTGGATTTTTATCTATATTTTTGACTTTGTAATTTTTTAATTCTTTAATTAAAAAGGATCCTACAAAACCTGAACCTCCGACTAAAGTTATCATTTTATTTATTTTTTTGAATAAGTTTTGATATTAATTCTTTCGTTTTATTTGTCATAATTTCATTTTTAAATTTATGATCATATAACAATCTTGATTCCTCTCCCATTTTTTTTAAATTTATTGATTTATTTATAATAATATCTTTAAGTACTCCCGCTAATTTTAATTCATTATTTTTAGGTACTAAAAAACCATTAACTTGATCTTTAACTAATTCATTAACACCTCCAACATCGGAAGCTATAATAGGAAGGCCAACCGATAGAGCTTCGATAATAGATACTGGCAAGCCTTCATAATTTGAAATTAGCATAAACAAATCTGAGTTGTTAAGATATTTACCAACATTTTCTGTTTCCCCTATAAAATTTAATGAATTTTTAAGATTCATATCAATACTTTTCTGAACAAATGCGTCATATAAATCTCCATCACCAATTAAATTGATTGAAAGATTATTCAATTGGTCTTGATCCAAAAGCGATAGAGCTTTAAAAAGAGTATCATGATCTTTTTGATAGGAAAAACGGGCAACAAAATTAATTATTATTTTCTGACTTTTTTCTCTAGTTGATTTGCCAATATATAAATCTTGACTCCCATTATAGATTAGTGTACTATTATTTGTGGAAATAATTTTATTTTTAATACCTATTCTTTGATCATATTTAGAAACTAAAATATAGTGATCACTAAATATTCTCATAAATTTTTCAATTAACAAATAGAGTTTAGAAGAAAGAAAAGATTTATCATTACTAAATGACCAACCATGAACAGTGAATGCATTTTTTGTATTTGTTAGGAAACATGCAAAACGTGCTAGTACTCCTACTTTAGATGAATGAGAGACTACGAAATTTACTTTTTCCTTTTTAATGACTCCAATTATTTTATAGATAACTATTATATCAAGTAATGAAAAATTCCTTTTTAGATGTTTTAGTATTATAACTTTTACACCCTTCTTTCGTAAATTATTTGTAAGTATTCCATCATTTCCTGTTATTACTATATTATTGAACGAGTTATTTAATACATTCTCCTTAAGAACCATCTGAGCACCTCCTACAGGAGATGAAATTGTTATAATATTTAAAACATTAACCATTTATAAAGATTTTTTTGTAAGCATGGGACCATGTATAATTATTTTTAAGTATTTTCTTTAGTTTTGATCCTTTAGGTAAGGGTTTTTTATTAAAAATAATATTATCAAATTCTTTAAATACATTATTTTGATTTGAATAATCAAAAAAGATAACTTCATCTCTAACTTCTTCAAGATTAAATATTCCATCAATTTTTGTAGCCAAAATTGGTATTCCAAGAGACATGTACTTAAAAAGCTTTAATGGAGACCCTTTTATTTCATTGTCAATCCTTGGAATAATTGCAATATGTGAGTTTTGTATAATTGAGTCTATTTTTGATTTATTACTAACCCATCCATGAAGTTTAATATTTAGAGATCTTCTTAACATCACATTCTCTATCTGCTTTAAATCTATGCCAGTGCCAATTATTTCTATTCGAATTAAGTTTTTATTTGAATAATTATTTATTAAGCTCAAAAATTCAAGTACGCCTTGCCAAGGAGCTAATACACCAACAAAAACTATAACGAGAACCTCTCCTGATTTATATATTTTGGCATTTTTAATTGAAATTTCGTCAACACTAATACCATTGGGCACTACAGAGATTTTATTAGAATTAACAAACTTACTTTGATAATCAGCAACTCCTTGTGATACACATATTATTTGATCCGATATTTTAGATGAAATAACATCAAAAAACTTAGTTAGTTTAGAAAGATATCTTTTATTATTAGACACTAATTCGTATTCATAAATACCATTTATTTCCTTAATAACTTTATATCCTAATAACTTGGCAAAAATTGGTTGAAAAAATGTTAATATACTAGGTCTAAAATAGAAAATATCATATTTTTTTTTAAGTTTTAAAAGTTTGTAAACCATAAAAAAATCAAACAAAAATAAATTAAGATAATAAATGTTAAATAATTTAAAATTTACTAGTTGTGAACCTAGAGATTTATAATATTTATTAGGAGCTTTATTTTTTATACCGACTCCGCAAAAAAGTAATCTGTCATTTAATTTAATCCCTGATTTCAATAGACCAATTATATGTTCGTTATAAGATCCATTTTTACAAATATTAACTGATGTTGAGTATATTATTTTTTTCATATCGAAATTATACTTGATAAAAATAAAATCATAAATAAAATAATTATATTACTATTGTTAATGATAAATTTATTTTGTGGAATACTTGCAATAATTATAAAAAAAAGTGGAGAAAGAATTGTAGCTTTTATTCTAAACTCAACACTTCCTGCATAACTGAAAGAATAAATTACTATACCTATTAGGGAAATTAAAAAAATGTGAAAATTATTTTTTATTGAAATCATAATTCTTTTAAAATCAATTAATCTAGTCAATAAACAATAATTTAAAAAAATTCCAATAAATAGAGAAATAATTAGTGTTATTGTATGGTAGGTGAAATATTTAGAGGGATTCAATAATCTAGGAATTCCCGGGGAGAATAATAGTTTTAAAGGTCCAATAATTCTACTTTTAAACGATAGGTCAAAAGTATCTGTGATACCACCTCTCTCTGCAATTTCGTACCACTTCAATAAGGTATCGATATTATCAATAAAATATATTGGAATTATTAATATTAAACTAACAGCACAGACTAATAATATTGATCTACTTAATAAACCTTTACTTGTTTTAATACGAAGAAATATATCGTAAAATAAAATTGAAAAAGTTAAAATTACACTCCAAGGTCTAATTGGCAATAAAACATAAGAGAATAATAGAGTGAGAATTATTTTAATGTAAATCTTGTCAAATTTTATAATTAAATAAATGAATAAAATTATTAAAAATAAAAAAGATACATCTTTAACATTTCTGATGAGTGATATTATTAAAAAAGGGTTACAAAAAATAAATAATGATGATCTATAAATTATCTTGTTTTTAGCTTCAATATTAAATTTGGTAGAAATTAAAATTAATTTCAACATTAATAAGCAGCTAATTTGGAAGATTAAAAAATTAACTATGTTTATTTCTAAGGGAAAGTAAACTATTGAAAATAAATTGATAATCTTCAAATAAAATGCGTATTCAAAAATTTTTAGATTACTAAAACTTTCAAAACTTCTCTCATAATAATATAGAGCATCGGAGAAATAAACATCCATGTCTAATAAACTCAATTCTAAACGATAAAAAATTATAATTACTCCTCCAATTAATAAAGGGAGTATTAAAATACTTTTATGTGATTTAAACCATAAGTTAATTAAATACAAGTATGTTAGAAATAAAAAAAATGATATCATGAGACTTCACTAATTATATGATCTAAACTGTTTAATGATTCAATATTGAGCAAAATCATTTAAAATTTTTTTTACAAAATAAAACAATTTCTGTAACACAAGAGAGGTTACTTATTGAAAAAAAGGACTGTAAGAGCTTTATAAAGATCAACCTATTATATATTTTATGTTAATATCAGGTATATCTTCCCTCATTATTGGAGCTGCTAAAGGTTTGCGATAGAATGCAGCAAGCCAAAAAGTTCCGGATTCTTTACTTTGACCAAATACTTCTAAGTAGCCATCAGGCGTAATAATATTTTCTTCAAAATCCACAACTACTAAATAAGCTCGCTGCATCATTTTGTCAAAATCACTTTGGTCTATTCTCTCTCGATAAAATCTCACTTTATGACGTTTATGTTCACTCAAAGCTTGGATTATCTCTTCAACTAAATCATCACATCCATTTTGTACGACACCTAAAAAATGAACTTCATCATATTCTAGCTTTTCAATTAGCTTTATAATCCTATCATATCTCTTAAGACGATTTACACTTCCAGGAACGATTATTATCTTGTCTTTACAATATTTAGATGGTATAGTGATATTACTGGATGGTATAAATGGGTAGTATTTTACATTCTTCTTTGAATGTTTTTGCCATTTTTCCATTAGTGGTATTCCAACTACAATTATAGATTTAGCTTTCCAAAGAATTATCTTACGAAGCCATCGTTTGATAGTAAATATTAATCCACTCTTTCTTCGAGTATTCTTTATATCTAACCATGTATTTACATTGTGTATTATTAAATCATAATCACTATGTAAATAAAGCAAAATAGACTTAAATAATAGACTCAAACCATATGGTTCATCTATTAATATTCGATCTGAATCCGAATCTTTTGAAATCGTAAAGTTTCGATAAAAACTTTTATGATTTGACACTTGATTCTTTATTCCGGTATAATTCATTAAATTTTGTATTTTTTGTTGTATCCAATGATTTGTTTGAAGAAAAACTTAATAAGACTGAAAATTGGAGAATTAGTTTTATGTAAAAAAACTATACTTTTTTTTAAACTAAGTCGGTTGGTGTTTTGTAAGAATTTTCGACCATCTTTTAATAGGTACTCAATATCTGTAGATTTAACATCATTATAACCACACTTCAAGTAGCTTTTTGGATATATTCTTCTTTGTGAAATGTCTCTGAATCTTTGAAATCCATATTTTTTGTATAGTACACTGAATATTGATTGGTCATGTCGATGTTCTATAAAACCTTCATTTTGCTTAACACTCAGCGAATCATCAATTAACTTATTTATGGAACAAGTATTATAATAATCAGTAATAAAATCTCGGCCAAGGTCTGTATTCTTTACGAGAAACATTGTTCCCATTACTTGGTTTGTTTTCTGAATATTTTCTTTTACATCAAGTTTTAAAAAAATTTCGGCTTTTGTCCATTGATATTCTATTAATGGTAACTCAAACCCGATTACAGGTTGATTTATGTTTTCGGCTAATTCTATCAATTTCTTGGGACTGCGAAATAGAAAAGCGCCCGAATCAAGATATAAAAGCCAATCTCCTTCTTTTAATTGTTCAAGATTTTTTTTAACTATAAAGGGTTTCCAAAGCCAATAACCTCCACCTCTCTTAGCTTTAAAAATTTGCAAATGTTGTTGCTTATAGTTACTATCAATATCACTCGGCCCAAACATTTTAAATTCATCAGTTAGGCCGAGTAAATTATTAAACCAGCACGCAAAATTTTGACTTTTTTTAAATTTATTATCTGCGTAATTTATTACTCTTATCATCTTATGGTTATTATAATCAATTTTAAAAATTTTAATAATTGAACTTCAATTCTAAATTTCAATTTTTTAATAATACTCTTATAAGTATCGATTTCTAACTTATAATTATTAGCAGAACTTTCTAGTCTAAAAATGTGATTTAATATATTTTTTATTATGATCTTTTTAAAACTTGGATTAGAATGGCTATAAAGTAATTCATAACATTGTATTCTTATTTTATGGTAAGCTAAAGAACTTTTTTTTATTACCTCTTTAGAGTGAGAAGCATTTTCATGAATTCTATATTTAACCAGCTTGTTCTTTAATTGAATTACATTAAAGCGCGATACAAGTCTTAAATTAAATTCATAGTCCGACCCAGGAAAGATATCTTCTCTAAACCCTCCTAATTCTAAAAAAACCTTTTTTCTAAAAATAGTGCCACTAGTAGTTATTGGGCAACGTATTAGGGCATTTTTAAGATTTAGTTTAATACCTGTACTTCTTCTAAATTGATAAAATTGGTTCAACTTATTACTTAGTTTATACAAAAGTGTACTATACCTTTTACTCCCAATTAACTGCGTAGAGCTAGTCACAGCATCCCATTTGTACATTTCTCTATGGAAGGTAATTAAGGCATCATTTGCGAGTAAATCATCATCGTGAAGAAATATTACGTATTCTGTGTTGGCAAATTCAAAGCACTTATTCCAATTTCTAATCATACCAACATTTATCAAGTTTCGAAATACTTTTGAATCGATATGTTTAGACTGATTTAGTATTTCTATAATTTCAGAACAGTCAGAATCTTCACTATCATTACTGACAACAACTAATTTATATTTTACAGCTCCTAATTGACTAAAAACAGAGTGTAAAGTCTGCTTAATAAGTTCTGATCTACCAAATGTTGGTATAGCTACTGTAATATCTGCATCGCAATTAGTATTATTGTGATATACAAGTTTAGCTTTTGTCATAGCCAGTTTTTAATGTTGAATTTAGTCTAGAGATTCCCTCGTAAATCACAGATTTCAAATTTGATTCAATACTTCTTAATGAAAATTTAATCCAATACCAATAATTAAAGACACCTTGAGAAACAAGTTGTGCAATTAGTATTGAATATAGTTCTAAGCCTGTATGGTTAAATAGGATTATAAATAATATTATATGAAAACAACTGGCGATGAATATTGGCCAAACGAAAGGAAGAATGTTCAAAGAAGTTATAAAGTTACCAACAACACCTAATGTAGCTTCAAAGAAAAATACAATTGAAATTAATACTAAAAATTTTGTTGGCAATAATTGAACATTATCTGATAATAATTTAATTACAGGACTACCTAAAAAAATTATTATGATGCTACCAAGAATATATAAGACCAACATCGTAATTAAATTTTCCCCCAAAACTGCCTTTGTTTTTTTCAAGTTGCCAGAAGATTGGAGCTTACTCAATTCGGGATAGTTTAATTGACTAAAGACAGTGGACAAAGTTATAAGAGTTAAAAAAAGTGTCAATGTTGTTCCTAGATCAGCAATAACCTCCAAAGAAACTTCATTCGCTAGCAAGACTAGACTGAGTCTTTGCAAAAAAAAGGTGCTAAAAGAAACAATAATTAGCAATGCTATATTTTTGAAATTTATTTTAAGTAAACGTACGACCTCGTTTCTTGATATTTTATTGCTAATTATCTTGATAGGTGATTCTCTATTAAAAATTATAGCCCCGTAAATTCGACTTAAAATAGAAGAAATAAATGATGCAATAGCTATTGAAATTAAACCAAAGCCGCATACAATACCTATTGAAGAAGTTATTAAAAAAAATGTTCGATGAATGATAATTATACTATTTGCATCATTAATTCGATCAAGCCCTCTCAGAAAAGGTATGAAATAACCAAACAATAAATTCAAACCAACACCAATAAAGTAGAAAAAGATGATTAAATAGAATGAACCATATGGAGATTGATATTCGAAATTTAAAAGAAGAGAAATCCAATAAGTGCTAATTATTAGACACAGAACTGTTGACAACGCATAATATATTCTTGTTGTTGCGTAAAAATTTTTAAATAACTCTCTGTCAATGGGACCCTGCGATATTTGTTTCGTAATACCGGTTTTTTTCAAATCTCTTAACCCCGTATTAATATACGCTACAGTTCTTGTAATATTTACATTTAAGGCACCATCAAAAATCGACACTACAGCTCCAAAAGATGCTAAAATGTACCATAACCCAATCTCTTCGGATGATAATTTTGTAAGAATCAAGGGTAATAATATAATATTGACTCCTACCGATAAAATAGTCGAACCATACGACATTAAAATTTCTTTTTTTCTGCTCATTTTACTTTTTTTAACTGCATCAAATATTGTTGAATATTTATCAAAGTAGAATATTTTATTGTTTTAAGTATAATTTTGTGTGTATATTAAATAGTTATTCCACAAAAGTCCAACACAACCTTTTGATTAGTAATTTCCAAAGTTTTAAATTCATCGTGAGCTACCAAAAATACTACAATATCGGATTTTTTAATCGCTTCTTTGTATTCAGTGATTTTGTAAACTGAATGATTTTCAATGTTAGGTTCAACAATATAATGCTGATCATTATTTGAGTTTTGTAAAACTTTTTGAACTATATATTTAGCTGGAGATTCTCTCAAGTCATCAATATTAGGTTTAAAAGCTAGGCCCATTAAAGCAATTTTCGGCTTTCTACCATATTTTAATTCAAATTGAAGTTTTTCATTTTGAATTTTTTCTGCGCACCAAAAAGATTTGTAATTATTTACTTCTCTTGCAGTACCTATAATTTTCGATTCCAAAGGATAATCCGAAACTATAAAATATGGATCAACAGCGATGCAATGTCCTCCAACTCCACAACCTGGCTGTAGGATGTTTACTCTCGGGTGCTTATTTGCGAGGTTAATTAACTCCCAGACATTGATGTCTGCTTTATTACATATCAAAGAAAGTTCATTAGCAAAAGCAATTTGAACATCTCGAGAAGAATTTTCAACCAACTTACACATCTCAGCAGTACGAGCATTCGTTCCATGTAATTCTCCCTTCACATACTTGCTATAAAAAGAGATTGCTTTTTGAGTAGAAGCTTCATCTACTCCTCCAATAACACGATCATTTTCTACCAGTTCATGCATTACATTGCCTGGTAATACTCTTTCAGGGCAATAGGCGATATGAATAGTTCCTTCAAGTTCTGGTCTAGAAGCAAATATTAATTTTTGCATTTTTTCAGTTGTACCGATAGGTGAGGTAGATTCAATAATGTATAAATCTCCTTTTTTTAGTAGTGGAATAACACCTTTTGTTGCAGCTTCAACAAATGAAATATCTGGCTCGTGATTTCCTTTAAAGGGTGTTGGAACAACGATTAAGTATACTTTCGCTGAACTTGGTTTGGTAGATGCTTTGAAAAAACCATTAGAAACTGCTTTTGAAACAATTGCATCTAAATCGGGCTCCACAATATGTATTTTTCCTTGATTTATAGTATCAACAACACTTTGGTTTATATCAACACCTAAAACATTCGTTCCATGCGACGCTATTAGTGCTGAGGTTGGTAATCCAATATATCCTAAACCTATAGTTACTACTTCTGGATTCATTATTTTAAATTTTTTATAAAGTTTACTATTCTATTTGATGCCAACCCGTCTCCATACGGATTGTGAAGTTTTGACATTTTAACAAAGTTATTTTCATTATTAAGTAAGTCTAATGCTTTAGAAACGATTAAGTTTTCATTTGTACCAACTAACAAAACCGTTCCAGCTTCTACAGCTTCTGGTCTCTCCGTTGTATCTCTCATAACTAATACAGGCTTCCCTAAACTTGGTGCTTCCTCTTGGACACCTCCGCTGTCAGTAATAATAATTCTAGATCGATTCATTAACCATATAAAATCCTGATACGCTAAAGGATCTATTAAAATTACGTTACTAATTCCTGATAAGATTCTATTAACAGGCTCTTGTACCTTTGGATTCAAATGAACAGGATAAATAATCAATCTATTTACATTATCTAATGCAATTGTCTTTAAAGCATTACAGATTCTTTCAAAACCACCTCCGTGATTCTCTCTACGATGTCCTGTGACTAAAACAATTTCTTGATTGTCTATTTTTTTTGAAAGATCTTGAATTAATTCACTTGGACTCTCATTAACTTTTTCAACAGATTTGATTAACGCATCTATCACCGTATTTCCAGTAACTAAGATTGAATCTTCAGAAATATTCTCTTTTAATAAGTTTTTTTTTGAAGTTTCAGTCGGTGCGAAATGATAATCACAAATTCTACCAGTGATTTGACGGTTTATTTCCTCAGGAAAAGGTGATAATTTATTATTGGTTCTAAGACCTGCTTCTACATGACATACTTTTGCTCCAGAGTAAAAACTAGCTATAGAACTCGCCATAGTTGTTGTAGTATCACCGTGGACAAATACATAATCTGGGGTAAATTCTTCAAGAATTGGTTTTAAGGACTCAATTATAGTAGCTGTTAAGCCATATAGATTTTGCCCTGGTTTCATTAAATCCAGGTCATAATTAGGTTTGATATCAAAAAAATCTAATACTTGATCTAACATTTCTCTGTGCTGTGCTGTAACACATACTCTCGTATCAAAAACTTCTGGATGTTTTTTAAATTCCTTAATCACTGGAGCCATCTTGATGGCTTCTGGTCTAGTACCGAAAATTATTAAAATTTTTTTATTCATAGATGAATTTTATTAATCAAACGAAAGTGAAGAGTTAAATCCCCCTGCCTTCAGATACTGATCTTTTTGCATTAGTTTCACATCCGACTGCATCATGTCTTTTACCAATGATGCTAAATTGTGTTCAGGAACCCAACCTAGCTTTTCTTTTGCCTTTGAGGGATCTCCAATTAATAAATCTACTTCCGTTGGTCTAAAATAAGCAGGATCTATAGACAAAATTTCTTTTCCTATATCTAGTTGAAATTTCGGATTATTACATTTTACAACTTTCGCTTTTTCATCGAGACCAACTCCTGTAAATTCTAATTCAATGCCAACTTCTTTAAAAGCGAGTCTAACAAAATCTCTCACAGTAGTGGTCTTTCCTGTAGCAATCACCCAATCTTCAGCCTCTTCTGCCTGTAAAATCATCCACATCATACGTACATAATCTTTGGCATGCCCCCAATCTCGTTTTGCATCTAAATTCCCCAAAAATATTTTTTCTTGCAATCCTAAAGCAATTCTAGCAGTCGCTCGTGTAATTTTACGAGTTACAAATGTTTCCCCGCGTCTTGGCGATTCGTGATTAAATAGAATACCATTACACGCAAACATATTATAAGCTTCACGATAATTTTTTGTAATCCAAAAACCATAGATTTTTGCAACCCCATAAGGAGATCTTGGATAGAATGGTGAATTCTCATCATAGAATCCTTTATGATTTTTATTCTCAGGTATTCCTCCATATAGTTCAGAAGTAGATGCTTGATAAATTTTTGTTTTCTTTTGCAAACCTAATAACCGAATTGCTTCTAAAATTCGTAAAGTACCTAATCCATCTACATTTCCAACATATTCTGGAGTATCAAAAGACACCTTCACATGAGACATAGCTCCTAAGTTGTAAATTTCATCGGGCTGACACTCTTCTATAATTCTTGTAAGATTCATTGCATCCGTTAGATCTCCATAATGCAATTTTAAACGTTGCTTCGGGTGGTGAGGATCTTGATATAAATGATCAATTCTATCGGTATTCAAAGAAGAAGCTCTTCTTTTAATTCCATGAACTTCATAGCCTTTATCTAGTAATAGTTCTGCTAAGTAAGATCCATCTTGTCCAGTAATTCCAGTTATTAATGCAACTTTCATATTTATAATTTTATTTCTTTAAATGTATCTATGTTATTTAAAAACCATTGGTAGGTTTTTTGTATTCCGTTTTCTAACTCTGTTGAATATTGCCACCCTATTTTTTTCATCTTGGAAACATCCATGAGTTTTCTTGGAGTACCGTCTGGTTTATTGGCATCCCAAAGAATCTTCCCCTGGTGCCCTATTACTGTCTGTATCGTCTTAGCAAGTTCTTTAATGGTAATGTCTTTTCCAGTACCTATATTGTACAAATATTCTGGCAAATTATTCTCTATGGCATACACCACCGCTTCTGCCATATCATCTACAAACAAAAACTCTCGCATTGGAGTTCCGCTTCCCCATAGTTTTACTTCTGAATGCTTGTTTATTTTGGCCTCATGAAATTTACGCAGCATCGCTGGTAAGACATGCGAGGAATGTAAGTCAAAATTATCAAAAGAACCGTACAAGTTCGTAGGCATTAAACTCACATACTCTTTGTTATATTGTTTACGTATCGCTTGGCATGCTTTTACTCCAGTAATTTTTGCAATGGCATACCACTCATTAGTAGGTTCTAAAGAATCTGTTAATAAGTATTCTTCTTTTAGCGGCTGTTGAGCAAATTTCGGATAGATGCAAGAGCTTCCTAGAAAAATAAATTTTTCTATTCCCGCGTTAAAAGCACCATCAATCAAATTGTTTTGAATTTGCATATTCTCCATTAAAAACTGATACGGAAAATCATTATTCGCTAAAATACCTCCAACTTTTGCTGCAGCATCGATGACTACTTCAGGTTGTTCTTTTTTATAAAAATTAGTAACTGCCTGTTGATTTATGAGATCAAGTTCAGCGCTAGTTTTTCCAATCAAATTACAATAACCTTTGGATTCTAGTGCTCTCCAAACTGCTGAACCCACCATACCTCTGTGACCAGCAATGTATATTTTAGTTGACTTATTCATTTTCTATTTATCTTCTGCTGTTTTTACTTGCTTTCTAAGCCCACTTGAAGAGAATTTATGGTCTCTAGAATTATAATAGATATCAATCCCTTTTTCCTCGCAATAATCTCTGCCTGTAGAGTTTTTTTAACAGCTTCGCTGTTGTTAATCACAAATATTAATTTTTGATTGAATTAATTAATTTTAAAGCTCCGTTTCTTCCACTCAACAAGCTTTGATCACTCCATAAGTAATCCCACTCCCCAAATCTTCCTACAGAAATAACATTATTATCCTCTAGGTAGTCTAAAACTATTTTTCGATTTGTATAAATGTGGTGATCAAAAATTACATTTGCATATTTTTCAGAACGTATGTCTTTTACAATAACATCTTCTTTTTCAAACAATCCTATTTTTATTAAATCTTCTATTGTCTGATCAAGTACCTCATTATCAGTTTTGTTAAATTTCACCCCTTTATTGAAATAAATCTCGGCTTGTAATGAACTACAACCTTTGGGTGCATTGTCGGCTGACTTGATACTTGGCGAATAAACTCTAGATGCTGAAATTTCTTTATCATAGATGTAAAACCATAATTTTTTCATAATATCAGGTTTATTAAAACCAAGTGAAACTAAATATCCTGAAGTGTAATTTAATTTACTTGATGCTACTAGAACTTCGTTTGGGATATCTTTTATTAGTCTACAAATTTCAGGCAAAGGAATACTATTAATGAGATTATCAAAATAATATTCTTCTCCATCTTTTAAACTTAATCTTTTGTTTTTAAAGTCTATTTCAATTACATTAGAATTAGTTTTAATATCCAAATCCTTAACCAGGGGTTTTAAAAAAGCTTTATAGCCACCTTTTTTTGGATACCTCATCTCTTTCGCGTAATAAGTGTTGGGAGTCAAATCTGTTTTACATCCATTCTCAATTTCCTCAATAGAGGGTTTATACATTCTATTACCCACCCATTTAGTTTCTAAATCTTTGGCTTTAACCGTCCAATATTTTTCTGTATAAACCATTGGAAAATTATCAGTAAAATAATCACCATACTGAGCTCTTAACCAATCTTCGTAATTATTTATCTGTAAGTTTTCTCTCTTTTTAAAATCATTTATAATTTTCTGTTTTTCCTCGTCACTTAAAGGATATAAATTATTTTGAGCTGGATGTTTTAGCCAAAACCCTTTGTAATAATTGGATGATAAAGGTTTGTGTTTTAGAAATGGTGTTTTGTAAAAGATCTCATTAACATATTCGTCTTTTGCAAAAGATAAATGTATAAACTTGTCAAACCTAAATCCATTAATACTGAAATTATCCAACAATCCTCCCCAAGAAGGATTTTTTTCAAGAACAATTGAATTGATATTATGATTTTTCAACTCATATGAACTGGCTAACCCTGAAATTCCTCCACCAAGAATAATATTCATAATATTCTGTTATTTATAGTTTTCCTTATACCCTCTGTTATAGATATTTTAGGTTTCCATGTCAATTTATCTTTAATTTCATGAAGATTTGCAACTGCATACATTACATCAGATTGTCTATATTCTTTTCCTCCCCAATTAATATTTGTTTTTTTATTAGTAACTGACTCAATGATTGAAGAAACTTGCTGTAAATTGTGTCCTATTCCTGTCCCCAACTTAAAATTAGTTTTGTTGGGGATTTTCTTTTTATGTTTAATTAGATGCTGATAAAAACTTACGACATCGTCAATATGAATAAAATCTAATATTTGTTCTCCAGGTGACAGCTCAAGCTTTTCCTCTGTTTTTGTTGATTCGAATATCAGATCAATGATTTTCTTTGAGGAGTCGTTACCTCCGTATATTGTATAGGGAACAACCGTAGATTGCTTAAAATTATATGTATTTGCATAATAGTCTAAAATAGATCTAGAAGCCGTTTTAGTTGCAGCATAAAAATACGCGGGATTAAAGTCATCGTCTCCTTTAAAATATTCCGCAAAAGTACCTGTATTTATAAACATGTCTAAATTTAACTTTGAAACAGTGTTTAATAATTTTGAAAGAAATAGAATATTTGATTCTATTAGTTTTTCAACATCATCCCATTTATCAGAGGATGTTAAATAGGATGCTAGGTGAACAACAATACTTGGGTTAAACTCTATAATTTTATTGTTAAAATTTATATCATTGACTTCAATTTTAGATGTCATATCCCCAAATAGTTCGGATGACTTAGTTTTATTTCTGGTAATTTCTAAGATTGTATGACCTTCTTTAAATAATTCCTCCACCAAATGCTTACCTACAAAACCAGTTGAACCCGTAATTAAAATTTTATCTTTCATCTAAAAAGGGTTAATTTCACTAAAAGAATCTAAACTTTTAAACTCTTTATCTCTGTTCGACATAACAATATCTTTAGAATCCCAATTAAAATTAAAGGAATCAAATTTTATTCCACTATCGAAATCAGCATTATATTCTGAAGCAACATTGTAGACAGTAATAGTACCATCTTTAATCGACTTGAATCCGTGAGCTAGACCTTTAGGTATAAAAATTGATTTTTTATTTTCCTCAGATAAGTTAATAGATATATGTTGTTTATAGGTCTTAGATTTTTTTCTTAAATCTACAATTACATCCAAAATAGATCCTTTAGCAACATAAACAAGTTTCTCATGGTCATAAGGAGGCAGCTGAAAATGCATGCCACGAATTACATTTTTATTAGAGACAGAGTAATACGATTCTTTAATTTCGAAATCTAAATTATTTTTATTGAAGCTGTTTTTATTAAAAGTTTTAACAAATAATCCACGATCATCTTTAGAATTAAAATTAGTTATGATATAAGCACCCTCTATTTCAGTTCTTTCAACCTTCATTTTTTAAAAATTTAATCCAAATAATTCTTCCATTTTTTCAGCAATGAAATCAAAATGAACTTCATCTAAAGCTGGTTGCACTCCAATCCAAAAAGTATCATTCATTGTTTTCTCAGTATGTGTTAAATCACCAACAACTCTATATTCTACGTCCTTAAAATATGGCTGTTTTAATAAATTCCCTGCAAAAAGTAATCGAGAACCAATTTTATGACTGTCTAAAAATTTAGTAACATCAACTCTTGATACTCCACAATCATCTTTCAAGGTGATTGGAAATCCAAACCAAGATGGGTTACTATTTGGAGTTGGAATTGGTAAATGGATAAAATCTGTTAATGACTCTAATTTATTTCTCAAATAAGTATAATTACTTCTTCTTTTTTCTATGAAATATTCTAATTTTCCTAACTGAGCCAGACCACATGCGGCTTGCATATCAGTAATTTTCAGATTATAACCGGAATGAGAATACACATATTTATGATCATATCCATAAGGTAAATCCCCGTGTTTCTGCTCAAACCTGCAACCACAAGTATTATCACATCCTGGAGGACAGTAACAATCTCTTCCCCAATCTCTAAAAGATTCTGCTATAGCTTTTAATTCAGGGTTGTTCATGAAAACAGCTCCACCTTCTCCCATAGTCATATGGTGTGCAGGATAAAAACTTAAGGTTCCTAAATCTCCAAAAGTTCCACACTTCTGTCCATTAAACTCAGCTCCTAAAGCATCACATGTATCTTCAATTAACCATAGATTGTGTTTATCACAAATCTCCTTCACTCTACCTACATTAAAAGGATTACCTAAAGCATGTGCTAACATGATAGCCTTTGTTTTCGGAGTAATCGCAGCCTCTATTAAGTCAACATTAATATTGTGTGTTTGGATATCAACATCCACAAACACTGGAATAGCTCCAAACTGAATAATTGGGTTAACTGTAGTTGGAAAACCGGCAGCAACTCCAATTACTTCATCTCCCTTTTTAATAGCTCTGTCTCCAAGTTTATGTGAAGTTAAAGTGCTAAACGCAACTAAATTAGCAGAAGACCCAGAATTTACAGACAAACAATATTTTACTCCTAAAAATTCAGCAAGACCTTTTTCAAAAAGAGTATTAAATCTTCCAGTAGTCAACCATCCGTCTAAAGATGCGGCTACCATATTTTGTAGTTCTTCTTCTCCCATTAATTTCCCAGAGGGTGGAATTACAGTTTCACCTCCTACAAAGGTGGTTGATTTGTATTTTTCTACGCTATACTTTGTAACTAAACTAGCTATTTCTACTCTTAAACTTTGTAATTTTTCGCTTTCCATTATTTACTATAATTATTAATTTCTTTTAAACATTGTTTTTTAAGATCCCCTCCATTAGTATAAATTTGATGCCAATTCACAATTGATTTGAGTGTTAATTGTAAATTCCATTTAGGATTCCATTTCAATCTATTTGATGCTTTTGAACAGTCTAGTTTTAAAAAACCCGCTTCATGAGGGTTATTGTTTTTATCTAAACTCCAACTAGCACTATTCCCCCAATGTGAAACCA
>ENA-ORXF01001135-ORXF01001135.1-marine-metagenome-genome-assembly--contig:-NODE-1135-length-17609-cov-4.705225_pt1 | contig 17609 bp, 19 predicted proteins | sample MGYA00237864_ERZ511476 | MGnify/ENA primary metagenome ERZ511476 (study PRJEB26306, sample SAMN06343908) | marine metagenome | isolation source: coastal waters | place: Atlantic Ocean: West Antarctic... | reverse complement strand
TGGGAACAATGGCTTTTTATTAAATTATATGAGAAAGGCTTGATTTACAAAAAAACCTCCATGGTTAATTGGGATCCCGTTGACCAAACTGTCCTTGCTAATGAACAAGTTGTGGACGGAAAAGGTTGGCGTTCAGGCGTAGAAGTTGAAAGAAAAGAAATTCCACAATATTTTATGAAAATTACTGATTATGCTGACGAGCTCCTCGAAGGCCTCGATAACTTAAATGAATGGCCTGAGAAAGTAAAGATAATGCAAAGGAATTGGATAGGTAGGAGTACAGGCTGTGAGATTGAATTTGATGTATCTTCTAATGACTCTTTTGTAAAAATTAAGGTTTACACAACCAGGCCTGACACTTTAATGGGTGCAACTTATCTTGCCATTGCACCAGAACATGATTTAAGCATCGAATTAGCTGAAAATAGCTTAGAGATTAAAAAATTTTTAAAAGAATGTAAAAAGATAGGGGTTTCGGAAGCTGAAATTGCTACCGCAGAAAAAAAAGGTATATTTTCAGGAATTTATGTAACTCACCCATTAACTAATAAAAAAATACCTGTATGGATTGCGAATTACGTCTTAATAAATTACGGGGAAGGTGCAGTAATGGCTGTGCCTGCACATGATGATAGAGATTTTGAATTCTCGAAAAAATATAAACTACCAATTAAACAAGTAATTAAATCAAATGATTATGATGGGTCTAAAGCTTATAGTGGAACTGGTGATTTAATGAACTCCAATGAGTTTAATGAGCTGTCGAGTGAAGAAGCAACAGATGCTATTTTAAAAAAATTAGAATCTTTAAATAAGGGGAAAAAGAAAATCAATTTCCGTCTTCGAGATTGGGGAATATCTAGACAAAGATATTGGGGTTGCCCTATTCCGATGATTCATTGTGAAGAGTGTGGTGATATTCCAGTTAATGAAGGCGACCTACCCGTTGCACTCCCTGAAGACGTTACGATGGATGATTCTGTTGTTGGGTCACCTCTAAGTAAAATGCCTGAATTTTATTCATGTACTTGTCCAAAATGTGGTGAGAATGCAAAAAGAGAAACTGACACACTAGATACTTTTTTTGAATCTTCATGGTACTTTGCGAGATACACATCTTTTGATCAAAAAAATAAAATGCTTGATGATAGAGTAAATTATTGGCTTCCTGTTGATTACTACATAGGTGGGGTTGAGCATGCAATTCTACATCTCTTATATGCCAGGTTTTTTAATAGGGTTCTGAATGATCTTGGCTTAGTAGAATCAAAAGAGCCATTTAAAAAATTACTAACTCAAGGAATGGTTTTAAAAGATGGTACTAAGATGTCAAAATCTCAAGGAAATACAGTTGACCCGCAAGAGCTTATTGAAAAATATGGTGCTGATACAGCAAGGCTATTTATAATGTTTGCTGCACCAGCAGAGCAAAGTCTAGAATGGTCTGATAAAGGAATCGATGGAGCACATCGATTTTTGAAACGTCTATGGAATATTGTTAATAGCCATATTGAAGAAAAATCTGACAAAAACGAAGGTATCAATAAAGATTCAGATAAAAATATAAAAGAAATGAATTTTAAATTACATACAACCATACAAAAAGTTACAGACGACCTGGACCGAAGAAATAGCTTTAACACGGTGATATCATCGGTAATGGAGTTATTAAATTTCCTAAACGATTCAGATAAAAATAGAAAATTGCCATATTCCAAAAAACAAGAAGTTTTAGAAAATATTTTATTGATGCTTAATCCGTTTGTGCCACATATTACTTCGGAATTATGGACTAAAATTAGTGAGAATATAGATATTGATAAAATGGCATGGCCGATATTAGACGAATCTGCTTTAGTTCAAGATGAGATTGAAATAGTTATTCAAGTGAACGGAAAGCTACGCGGAAATATGATAATATCAAATGATCAAAAAGAAATTGATATTAAAGAAAAAGCAGTTGAAATTGATACTGTCAAAAAATTTATAAGTAATAAAAGTGAAATAAAAAAAATTATTTATATTAAAGAAAGACTTATTAATATTGTTATTGGTTAATTACTATAATTATGAAAAAAATTTTTAGTTTTATATTTCTACTAGTTCTTACAGCTAATATTACTTCATGCGGCTATCAACTTCGGGGAGTTCAAGAAGTAAATTTTAAATCAATATCAATAGATGGTGGGTCAGTTAATTTTGTAAAAGCTTTAAAGAATAAATTTAGACAATCAGGTGTAAAGATAAGAACTACTAAAGCTGAAAAAAGTCTTGAAATAATTAATGATAGCTTTACAAAAAATATTCTTACTTTAAGCTCAAAAGGGAGAGTGAAAGAATATGAAATTAGTTATAAAGTTTCTTATAGGGTTAAATTAAAAGACGATTCATGGAGCGCTCCAATAACAATTGAAACAAATCGGGACTATACTTTTGACGACGCGAATATAATCGCAAAAACAGAAGAAGAGCTTAGACTTATAAATGGAATGCACGATCAGCTTATCAGAACTATAGTTAGTCAAATCTCAGTTTTAAAATAAATAATGGAAGCCATTTTTGCTCCACAAAAAATAATAGAAAAAATTAAAGAATTAAACAAAAACTGTGTAGTTATTTTAGGCAATGAGCCAGTTGTTTCAAACCATATAAAAAAAGAGATTCGATCTTTTACTGATTTAAATAATATTGAATATCAGTCTATTAATTTTGATACTCCAGACAAGATAAATGATCTTAAACTAATATTTGATAATGGCTCATTATTCTCAAATAAAACTCTCTTTAACATTAGCATACCTGCTGGAAGAGTTTTAGAAAATACAAAAAAATTTATTATCAAAGTTGTTGCAGAGAATTCAAATGATTTTTTTATTATACATTTTCAAAAATCTACAAAAGAATTATTAAAATCTAGTTGGTTCCATGAGCTAAGAAAAAAATCAATTCAATTAGAAGCAAACGAGCCAACTTTAAATCAGATTCAACATGCAATAAAAGTAAGGGCGGATTTTCATAATGTAAACCTAGATAACGAATCCATATCATTATTATCGAATCTATCATCCAGCAATTTGCTCTCAGCTGAAAATGAAATTATTAAATTATCTTTAGTGGGATTAGGTGCTGATATAGATATTAAAAAATTAATCTCTAATATCTCCAATGGGTCTAAATTTGAAAGTTTTAAATTATTGGATTATTGTATGTCAGGTCAACTACAAAAAACAGCTCAAGTATTATCCTATTTTGAAGAAGAAGGGATGGAACCTTTAATCTTAAATGGAATGTTTTCATGGATTTTTACTGCAATCTCTAAATTAAAATTTTCTGAGGATAGCTCCGTTACTAATACAAAGTTAATGGAATTACGCATATTTGGAACAACCCAAGAATTAGTTAGAAATTCTATTAATAAGCTTTCATCAAAACAAGTAGAGGCGAGTTTAATTAAAATTAAAGAAATTGATCTTATTTGTAAAGGCCTTCATATAGGTGATCCTTGGTTGGAAATAAATAGATTTGTATTTGGAATCTCCCGCGTATTTAATAAAAAAAAAGCGTAAAATATTTTAATGGATATAAAAAATTACATTCTTAACATTGGGCAGGAAGCAAAAAAGGCTAGCTTCAGGACGGCATCTGCAACTACCATACAAAAAAATAAATTTTTAAATAATTTAGCTAATAGAATTCTTGTTAATGAAGATAAAATTATTGCTTCCAATAAGAAAGATCTTATTCAGGCTTTGAAAGATCAAAAGGATGAAGCATTCATTGATCGTCTAACCTTAAATAAAAAAAATATAATTTCTATGGCAGATGGGTTATTTCAGATTGAAAAATTAGATGATCCAATTGGTCAAATCAGTAACGAAAGAATTATGCAGTCAGGTATAAAAGTAAGCCAGATGAGAGTCTCCCTTGGAGTTATAGGGATGATTTATGAATCAAGGCCAAACGTTACTATTGATGCCGCTGGATTATCCATAAAATCTGGTAATTCAATAATTTTAAGAGGTGGTTCTGAAGCAATTACCTCTAATACATATCTAGGTGAATTAATAACTGAATCATTAAAAGAAACTGGTTTTCATTCTAGCTCTGTACAGATTGTTAAAATGACTGATCGAGAAGCAGTAACTGAACTTATAACAATGACTGAGTTTATTGATGTCATAATTCCTCGCGGTGGAAAGAGTTTGATAAAGAAAATAACTGAAGATGCAAAAATTCCAGTTATTAAGCATCTAGACGGAAATTGCCACATCTATGTTGATGAATTTGCTGATATTGATGCAGCAATTAATATTGTTGATAACTCGAAAACACAAAGGCTTGGGACTTGTAACACATTGGAGTCTCTAGTTATTTCATCGAAAATAGCAAAAGTTTTTTTGCCCATGATAAAAAAAATATTTGACAGTAAGCTAATAGAAATTCGTGGATGCGCTGAAACTAAAAAAATTATTTCCGGTACTAAGGATGCTAGTGAAGAAGATTATTATACGGAATATTTAGGCCCAATTATTTCGATTAAAATTGTCAACTCAATTGATGAAGCAATTGAGCATATCAACAAGTATTCCTCACAACACACTGAGTCAATCATTACAAAAAATCATGAAAATGGTAAAAGATTTATTAGAGAAGTTGATTCGTCAAGTGTCATGATTAATGCATCAACTCGTTTTGCTGATGGTTTTGAATATGGATTAGGGGCTGAAATTGGAATATCTACTGATAAATTTCATGCAAGGGGTCCGGTTGGGCTTGAGGGGCTAACCTCACTAAAATATATTGTATTAGGAACAGGTCAGATTAGAAAATAAAAATGGCAGATAATAAACTAATTGGTTTGTATGGAGGAGCTTTCGATCCGATTCATAGAGCTCACTTATTAATAGCTCAGAACTGTATAAAAATAATTGGTTTAAATAAAATTATTTTTATACCTACTGGTAATTCACCTAATAATAAAATAATGAGCTCTCATCATCACAGGCTAGAGATGTTAAATATAGTTTGCAATGATAGTTTTTTTGAATTTTCAGATTTTGAAATTAATAAATATTTAGACCAAAAAAAAATATCGTATACGATTAATACCCTTAAGTATTTTAAAAAAAAGACTGGTTCTACTTTACTTTTTATTCTTGGTACTGATGCCTTTTTAACTATTAACTCATGGTATAAATGGAATGAAATATTAAGCTACTGTCATTTAGTTCTAATTGAGAGGGGTAGTGAGGAATCAGATATAGAAATAATGCCAACAGAGGTGCGTGAATTTTTTAAAGACAATATTACTAATGATATTAATGACCTTAAAAACAAAAATCATGGAACAATCTACTCTATTTCAATGCCCGTATTTAAAGAATCATCAAGTGAGATTAGAGACAGATCTATGAAGAATTTGGATATTAATAGTTTTTTACCTAAAACTATTCAAGACTATATTAATCATAATGGTCTTTATAAATTACCAGGCCATAATAAGTAATCAGAAATCTTAATTGAATTAATTTCTTTTTGAAATGGTATCTTTCCCATAAATGGGGCTTCAATATTATTTACGAGATATTTAATATTTTCATCAACTTCATTCATACTTGAATCAATACAGTTGGCTACCCATCCAGTTAAGTTATGCTGATTATTTTTGATTGCTTCCACGGTAAGCATCGCATGATTAATACACCCCAATCGTATGCCTACAACTAAAATAATTGGAATATTTAAATAGCTAATTAGGTCTGGAATAGATTTATTTTTTGTTAAAGGAACTTTATAACCACCCGCTCCTTCAACAAATAAATAATCGCATTCTTTTTCTAATAATAAAAAATTTTCTTTGATTTTAGAAAAAAGTATTTCATTACTTCTTGAAATTGAAGCTATATGTGGTGCAATTGCTTGGTCAAAGGAATAGGGATTAATAACTTCAAGTGGTTTTCTTATGCTATTTATTGATAAAAATTTATGAACATCACTATTTATTATTTGATTACTAATAAGCTCCTTTCCAGCTGCAACAGGCTTCATGCCCATTGTAAGATATCCTTTTTTCTTAAATAATTCAATTAGGGCACAAGTAATTTCTGTTTTACCTATATGTGTATCTGTACCAGTTATAAAAAAAGAATTATTCATAATGAATAATAATTTAGATTCAATTTATTATTCATTATGGGCATTCCAAACATAACCATATACTGCCTCATAAGTTGCAGGGTAAATACCATCATAGCTGTATTCCTTATAGCCATCTGAAATCAATTTTAAATATGATTTTCCAGATAACCCAATTTTTTTACTCTTAAATCCACTTGTAGCTCCAATTTTTCTTAAATCTAAGAAAAGTTTATTAATATTTTTATATGTTAAACAGAATTCTTCTGAATCAATAACTGGATCAATAAAACCCTCATCAATTAGCTTATCTTTGATGCTAAGAATATCTAAAAAATTATTAGTTTTTTGATAACTAGAAATTTTTTTGGTCACATTCTTTAATTCAAAAAGCGTATTTGGCCCAAATGTACTAAATATAAACAAACCTCCTGGTTTTAGTATTATCTTTACTTTCTTAAAGATATCTGAAAGATTATTACACCATTGCAAAGAACTTGTTGACCAGATTATATCGAATGTATTTTCAGAAAAAGATAATTCTTCAATATCACCACATATAAAATCAGATTTAGTGCTTAATACTTTATGTTGTTTTTTTTTGGCCTCTTGTAACATATTTATAGAAAAATCATAATTAATTAATCTTATATTTTGGTATTTTTTTTTCAAAATCTCCCCATTTCTTCCTGTTCCGCATCCAAGATCTAAAATTAAACTTGGTCTTACTTCTATTAAATCCAATTTTTTAAAGAGATTATCTGATATCTTATTCTGAAGAGATGAATAATCATCATATGTTTTAGCATGCCTATTAAATACTTTTCGCTTATATTCTTTATCAATCATTCTCTACCTTAAACTTAAAAATTCTTCGACCAACTCAAAACATTTTCTTTGGTAATTCAAAAATGGTATGTGCCCTGCCAAATCAAAAATAAATATTTTTGATTCTTTAATTTGTGATTGCATCCAAATAGATGCTTTATAGTTTGAAATAGAGTCTTGTTTACCACTTATTATTAATGTTGGAATATTGATATTCTTTATATCATTTCGCATATCAATTCCTTCTAATATTTCTAAAGACTTTTCCAATCCTTCTTTTGTTGGGGGCTGTTCACCCATAAAATCATTTTCTAACTTCTTTAGAATATTTGTATACTCTTTATCTTCTTTGATTTGTAATAGGAAAAAACTTTTTAATGTTTTTTTCCAATTATTTAATAAATTTTTTTTAAATCTAGAAAAAAAATTAATACTAACGCCATACTCCCATCCTGGTTTTCTAATAAAACATGGTGTTGATGATATACAAACTAAATTATTTACTGTCTTTGGATACTTTAAGCAGTATTTCATCGCAATTTGTCCGCCCAGTGACCACCCTATTATTGTTACCTTCTCTGGAATTAGCTCATGTATTTTATCTATTAAATTATCAATTTTATATGGCTTAATTATTTTACTTTTACCCATTCCTGGAAGATCAATAATATATAATTTATTTTTAGATTTCATTACCTTTGAAAATTCTTCCCAAATCTTGCCTGACATACCCCAGCCATGAATTAAAACTATTGGTCTCCCCGTCCCTATAATTTTGATATGCATATTACTTTATATTTAAATTAATTAGTTCAGCTAACCTTAAAATTACTTTAGGTTTGTGCAAGGCTGAAATTGAAATTCTTAATCGGGATTTATTTCTGGGCACTGTTGGAGGTCTTATTACTGGCACATAAAACCCCTCCTTTAATAGTTTCTCTGAAATCTTAATTGACTTGCTAGTTTCATTAATAAAGATTGGTTGAATTGGTGTAATAGATTTCCCCATTAGCAATTTATTTTCAACTTTATCTCTCAATAAATTTATTGATTTTAAAATATTTTTCCTTAACTTTTTTCCTTCTTTAATAATACTTAATGAGGTAATGATTCCACAAGAAATTGCCGGAGATGAGGCAGTTGTATAAATATAAGTTTTAGCTTTTTGAATTAAGTAATCAATAATTTCTTTATTTGCTACGACTATTGCGCCTGAAATTCCTACCGACTTCCCTAAAGTAAACATATAAATTATTCTTTTCTTTTGTTTAGGCTTAAGATCTAGCATTGGATAGTAATGTTCCAATATTCCTTGCCCATTTTTACCTAATACGCCATATCCATGTGCATCATCAACATAAAGATAAGCATCATACTTTTCACATAAGCTTATTAATGCTGGTAAATTAATTAAATCTCCATCCATACTAAATACTGCATCTGTAATGATCAGCTTTCTTCTTCCATCATTTTCTTTAAGTATTTTTTCTAAATGTTCTAAATCTAAATGGTTATAACGAATAAATTTTGATTTACTTAATAATGCAGCCTCGTTTAATGAAGCATGATTTAGTCTGTCAGATAAAATTAAATCATTTCTGTCGCATAGAGCAGTAATTACCCCCATATTTGCAGAAAATCCTGAAGAGAATAAAATACTTTTATCAAATCCTAAGTTTTCTGCAGCTAATTTTTCTAGCTCGTCATGAATCTCATAATGACCTGATATTAGGTGTGACGCTCCAGAACCGTTTCCATACCTTTTTATTCCATCGATTATTGATTTTTTTATTATTTTATTCTGTGTTAAACCAAGATAATCGTTACTAGAGAAATTATGTACCCATTGACCATCAATTTTTATCTTTCCTTCTTTTAGGTCTTGGATTGACCTTCTATGTCTATATAAATCATCACTAGCCAAGCCTTTTAGATCTGCTGATAAGTCTTGGTGGAGCATATTACAAAGTTGAAAGATTTAATCGGTTAAACAATTTTTTGTCTTTTTCAATATCTGGATTACCTGTAGTTAATAACTGCTCCCCATAAAAAATTGAATTTGCTCCTGAGAAAAAAGCTAAAGCTTGAATCCCATCATCCATAACCTCCCTTCCAGCAGATAGTCTTACAAAACTTTTAGGCATAGTAATTCTTGCAACAGCAATTGTTCTTATAAAATCAAAATGGTCAAGTTTTTCAATGTTATTTAATGGGGTTCCTTCTACTTGAGTTAAAAGATTAATTGGTACACTTTCTGGTGGTCTCTTCATATTTGCTAGTTCTGAAATTAAGCTAACTCGATCATCTATTGACTCCCCTAATCCAACAATACCACCACAACAAACATTTATTGATGCATCTCTAACCCGCTCTAGGGTATCTAGCCTATCTTGGTAGGTCCTAGTTGATATAATGTCTCCATAAAACTCAGGAGAAGTGTCTAGGTTGTGGTTATAGAAGTCTAACCCTGCTTCTTTTAGTTGTTCAGCTTGGCCTTCTTTCAGCATTCCTAATGTTGCGCATGTTTCAAGACCTAACTCCTTAACTTTGGATATCATTTCTTTAACTGAATTTAAATCTTTTTCCTTAGGGCCTCTCCATGCAGCACCCATACAAAATCTACTAGCTCCTGCGTCTTTAGCAAGCTTTGCGGAGGCCAAAACCTCTGCAATATCCATCAATGGCTCATTCTCAACTTCTGTATTAAATCTGGCTGATTGTGGGCAATATCCACAATCCTCAGAACAACCGCCGGTTTTAATTGATAACAATGTGCTTAATTGGACTTCATTGGGGTTAAAATTAGCTCTGTGGATAACATGAGCCTGATATACTAAATCGTTGAATGGTAATTGAAAAAGAGATTTAATTTCTTTCATTGGCCATTTTTCTATATCATTCTCGTTTAGCTTTGCTTTAGGCTTTATAAAGTGGAGTTTTTCATGGTTTTCTACTGAATTTTGGGTAGTCATATATCACCTAAGTAATTGTTTTAATTAATTAATTTATAAAATATATATATGTTAACTAATTTTACACTATTTTTATAACAACTGTTTAAATTTTAATCATATGTTTAATATTGTTCTATATGAGCCTGAAATTCCTCCAAATACTGGAAATATAATCCGCCTTTGTGTAAATACATCTTCTAAATTGCACTTAATAAAACCATTAGGGTTTAATTTAGATGAGAAGCAAGTTCGTCGTGCAGGCCTTGATTATCATGATATGGCTAATATTAGTATTTATGAAACTTATAATGACTGTTTAGAAAAATTAAAGGGAAATAGGGTTTTTGCTGTTACGACTAAAGCAACTAAATATTATGGTGACTTTGAATACAAAAAAGGGGATGTCTTTGTTTTTGGGCCTGAAACAAGGGGGTTGCCTTTAAGCATTCTCAATAAGATGCTAGAAAGTGAGAAAATTAGGGTTCCAATGGTTAAGAACAATAGAAGCTTAAATTTATCAAACTCAGTTGCTATTGTTTTATACGAGGCATGGCGTCAAATAAATTTTGAATCAGGAATTTAACCCTCAGGCTTTATAGCTCGGCCCAAGAGATCTAATACAGCCTCTTTTGGTGACTTTCCTAATTGAATTACATTATTCACCTCGGATGTGATTGGCATCTCAATTTCTGTATTATCAATTCTTCTTACTACTTCGGTAGCTGTAAAGACACCCTCAGCAACATGTCCTAAATTTTTTAGGATAGTCTTTAACGGTAGTCCTTTTGCCAATTGGATACCAACTTCACGATTTCTTGAGTATTCCCCTGTACAAGTTAAAACTAGGTCTCCTGAACCAGCTAAACCACTAAAAGTATCTTGGTTTGCACCTAAATGAGCCCCGAATCTTGAGATCTCAGCTAAACCTCTTGTTATTAAAGCTGCTCGAGCATTATTCCCAAAACCCATTCCATCTGAAATTCCAGAAGCAATTGCGATAACATTTTTTAGTGCCCCACCAACTGATGCACCTATTACATCCTGACTTGTATAAACTCTCAGATTAAGATGATGAAAAATATTTGCGGCAACCATTGTGGTTTCTTTGCTTGTTGAGGCTAGAGTTAATGCAGTTGGAAGAGATCTAACTAATTCTGCCGCAAAACTAGGGCCAGATACAACACCCCAATCTCTCTTTGTTTTTTTTGGGTCACCTAATTCTTCAAAAGCAATCTCGTGAGGTAATTTAGCAGAACCTTGCTCTAGGCCCTTATTAGCCCAAATAACTGTTGCTGATTGATTAATCTCTTTTATTGATTTTAAGATTTCTCTAAAACCCGAGGTGGGCACGGCGCAAACTATTAAATCTACATCGGATAAAGTTGCAATAAAATCATCACTAATCTCTAAAAGAGGTGGGAATTTAAAATCGCCCAAATATAAAGGATTTGATTGGGCTTTTTTCATTCCAGATACGTGCCCAGAGTCTCTAGCCCAAAGCTTAGTTGGGTGTAATTTGCCCAAATGAATAGCTAAAGCTGTTCCCCAGGCTCCAGCACCAAGAACACATATCTTCAAGTTATATTCCCCAAACTTCTTCAGCTTTTATAAAACCCTGTACCCCTACAGATATAGATTTAACTTTGATCCAACCATCTGTAACTATTGGTGATAATAAGTTAAGAACAACAAGCTTATCAATATATGCCAATTTAGCTTCACTCTTATTTGGTTTATTGTAAATAGTTACTTGAGATTTTAATGTAATGACAGTTCTTTCCGAATCAAGAGCTTTTACTTGTGCCCAGCTAATTTTTCCTAAATGATCTTTTACCTTTTTCCAGTCTTTTAAGCTGACAATGACCTTAAGTGGATAACCCTCAGTTACAATAAATTTCTTTTTGGTTGAAGCAGAAGGCCCTTCAAATAAAATTAAACTTTTATTCTTAACTGAAAGAAATTCAGCAGCTACAGCCGAACTAAGAAATGTAAAAAGAATACCTAAAAATAAAACAGCCCTAAAAAAAAATTTAGGGGTCATTTTATGATTTTTTAGAATCTTTTTTTTGTTGTTGCTGCATGTATAAAGCTTCAAAGTTTATCGGCTGTAATTGAACAGGATTAAAACCGGCTTTTACAGTGAAATTAGCAACAGCTTCTCTTGCATATGGAAATAAAATATTAGGGCAAGTAATTGAAAGAACAGCCTCTAACCCATCATCAGGAATATTCTTAATGGCAAAAATCCCTGCTTGAACTATATCTACAACAAAAGCGGTTTGTTTATCAATTTTAGAGGTTATTGTTAATTGAAGCGAGACTTCATAAAAGCTATCTGCAAGCGGTTTTATTTCATTATTTAATTCAACGCTGATCTTCGGAGCTTCTCGGCTTGTAAATATCTCGGGTGAATTCGGAACCTCAACTGATACATCCTTTAAGTATAATTTCTCTAACGCGAAACCAGGCTGATTTTCTTCACCTATCTTAACTTTTGATTTTTTTTTATCTGCTGCCATATTATATATTCCCAATCTATAATTATTATAAGTTTAAATAAAACTAAAACGATATTCTAGCGCTTTAAGCGACAAGAATGAAGCATTAAGGCTAAATTTTTATTTATGCTAATATTTTATCTAATTCGCCAGATAAATCAGATGCTCTTAATTCTTCGAAGCCACCAATATATATTTTATCAATAAATATTTGCGGAACGGTTCTTTTACCTGTTATCTTCATCATCTTTTCCAACTCATCAGGATTCTTATCTACAAATATTTTGTCAGTTATATCAAAACCCTTCTCGAGTAATAACTTTTCAGCATTTGTACAATAGGGACAATACGAGCTGGAATACATTAAAATATTTTTCATATATTTTTATGTGCAATAGGAAGTTGTAACTTAACCCACTCTGAAAATCCACCTTCAATACTCATTACTGATTCAAATCCTTTTTGACTTAAAAGTTTCATTGCCTTCCCTGAGCTATTCCCTGAGCCACAATAAAGTAATATTGTCTTCTTAGATTTATTTTTTAATTTATCTATAAATTCAGGAAGTTTTATAAAAGGTATATTTATTGCATCAGGTATATGGCCCGCATTAAACTTTTCTTCACTTCTAACATCAATAATTGTGCAAGCTTCCCTATTCGTAAGCAAAACAGCATCTTTAACACTAATCATTATAATGCCCCCAGAAAGTGCGCGGGGGAATAAAAGCAATAAACCAGAAGTAAGTATAATAAAAACTAATAAATAGTCATTTAACGAGAAGTCCAAAAAATATCCTTTTAAATAAAAAACAATTATAGAATTAGCATAGCTAAATCTAAAAGTGGCATTATAATTGAACGTTAAGATATAAGAAAATTAATTTTAAACATTATGCAAAAAAACTCAATAGTTTTACTTATTTTAGATGGTTTCGGTCATAGCGATAATCACGATTTTAACGCAATCTCTAAGGCTAATACTCCAAATTGGGACTCTTTAAATAAAAAATATTCAAATACATTGATTAATGCTTCAGAATCATATGTCGGACTTCCTTCAGGTCAAATGGGTAATTCAGAGGTTGGGCATCTAAATATTGGTTCAGGTAGGGTAATTGATCAAGATATAGCTCGAATAAACTCAAGCATAGAAGATAAAACATTTTTTTCGAATTCCTTGCTAAATAAAAATTTTCAATTACTAAAGAAAAATAACAAAACATTACATATATATGGTCTTTTATCAGATGGTGGTGTTCACAGTCATATAAATCATTTCGATGCTTTATTGCTATTAGCAAAAAAAAATGGTTTAGAAAAAGTATACGTCCATGCATTTTTAGATGGGAGAGATACTCCGCCTAAAAGTGCTGAGAAATACATTGCAAGTATAGAAAAATCTTTTCAAAAAAACAAAATAGGTGAGCTTGCATCAATATCTGGAAGATTTTATTCAATGGACAGGGATAATAGATGGGAAAGAACTGAAGCAGCATTTAACTTATTAGTTCATGCGAAAGCAAAATATATAAAAAAATCTTCTCAAGAAGCAATAAAAGATGCTTACAAAAGGAATGAAACAGATGAGTTTGTGACTCCAACACTGGTGGAAGTGAATAATAAATTTGAAGGGATTAATAGTGATGACACAATTGTATTTATGAATTTTAGATCTGATCGTGCAAGACAAATAACTGATGCAATTTTAAATGAGAATTTTGACCACTTTGATCGAAATTTATTTCCAAATAATCTCAACTACTTTACGCTTACTGAGTATGATAAGAAACAAAAAAAGGCACAACCAATTTTCGAGCCAATAGAGATAAATAACTCGTTAGGGCAATTTATTTCAGACAAAGGAAAAACGCAACTAAGAATTGCTGAAACGGAGAAATATCCACATGTTACATTCTTTTTTAATGGAGGTGAGGAGAATGTATATCCCGGTGAAGATAGAATTCTAGTCCCATCTCCAAAAGTAGAAACTTACGACTTAAAACCTGAGATGAGCGCATATGAAGTAACAGATAAGTTATGTGAAGCAATAATGAATCAGAAATATGATGTAATCATTTGTAATTATGCAAACGGTGATATGGTAGGCCACACAGGAAATATAGATGCAGCCATTAAAGCAATTGAGTCACTAGATAATTGTATTGGAAAAGTTGCGGATGTAATAAAAAAAAATAATGGTCATATGTTAATAACGGCAGATCATGGAAATGTTGAACTCATGATGGATGAAAAGAATAACCAATTACACACACAGCACACTACAAACTTAGTGCCTTTTCTCTATATGGGTAAGCAATGTTCAATAAATAAAACTGGCAGCCTGTCAGATATAGCCCCAACAATACTTTATATTATGGGAGAAATGCCTCCTAAAGAAATGACAGGGAAAACTCTAATACACTTTGATGAATAATGGGTCCTTAAAAAAAATTATTAGGTTCATTATATTTTTTACTATATTGATATTTGGATCATTATGTTTTGCAGAAAATGAAGCTACTAAAACAGAAAAAGATTTACTTAAAATACAAAAAGAAATTAATCAGCTTGATCGAAATATAAAAAAAAATACAAAGACTAAGAAAAATTTATCATCTGAGCTGAAACAAAAAGAAAAAAAAATAAGTAAAACAAAGAAAGAGCTTTATAAAATAAAGAAAAAATTTAAAAGTAATAAAAAGAAAATTAAAAACCTCAATAATCAACTTCTCAAACTTAAAAAAGAAATACAGGTAAAAAAGAAATCACTTTCTTCTCGACTATATCAGGCATACACAAAGGGTAATCCTGGTTATTTGCAAATGTATTTAGATGGTATTAATCCGAGTCAAATCTCAAGAGAATCTTACTATATTGGTTACTATAGCAAACAACAAGATATTGAGATTAAATCAATTAAAAAAGCTTACAAAAAAATTAAAGTCACAAAGAAACTAACGAATAAAACATTAAAAAAAGTTGCCTCGTTAAAAAAACAAAAAGAAAAAAATAAAAATAAACTTCAGAAACAAAGAAGGGAAAAAGCTAAAGTAATAAAAAAAATTAATAAAAAATTAGTATCACAGAAAAAAAAGAAGCAAAAGTTAATTAAGAATGAAAAAAAACTAACTACTATTTTTAAAACTTTAATTAAAAAAATAAAGGCTGATACTACTAAAAAAAGAAGTAAAAAAATTAAGGCTGATAATAAATCAATCCCGGATAGTAAATTTGATGGTATTGATTTTAAAAAGCTTAAACGAAAATTAAAACTTCCTGTTAAAGGAAAAATAATACATAAATTTAAGTCGAAAAGAAAAGATACTGGTGTTGCATGGAAAGGACTTTTTATCAAGGCAAAAGAAGGTAGTGAAGTTTATGCTATAGCCTCAGGTAAAGTTGTATTTTCTGATTGGATAAAAGGGTTTGGGAATATTATTATAATTGACCATGGCAAAGGCTATATGAGTCTCTATGGAAACAATTCTTCATTACTTAAAGAGAGTAATGAAATTGTAAATGGTGGTTCAGTTATTGCAATTGTAGGAAATAGTGGTGGCAATTCAACTAATGGTCTTTATTATGAATTGCGCAAGAATAGCAAGCCGTTTGACCCATTAAAATGGACGACATTAAAATAACCTACTCTCCAATTAGGTGGATATTTACTTTCCTATTAAATTCATCGTAACGATGTTCAAAAATATAAATTCCCTGCCACTGGCCCAATAATAGTTTTTTGTTTTTTACTGGGACTGATATGTTAATTTGGGTTAATGCTGTTCGGATATGTGCCGGCATATCATCATCACCTTCAATTGTGTGGGTAAATAAAATATCACCATCCTTTACCAATCTAGAAAAAAAATTTTCTAGATCAATTTGAACGTCTGAATCATAATTTTCGTTTAATAACAAACTGGCTGACGTATGCTGAATAAGTAAGGTAAGTAGACCATCCTGAATTTCTTGATTAGCAACCCAATGAATAATTTCAGATGTAATATCATAAAGTCCACGACCTTTAGTGTGCTTAATCACCTCATCAAATTTTTGTTTCATTAGAGAAATTTTATCCTCTTCCATGGGTCTGAATTATCAACATAACCCTTAACTGTGCAAAAAAATTAAATTATTATTCACAAAATTTCTTAAACTGCCTTATTTTTTTTGAAAATAGAATCGTAAATTATAATCGCTGCTCCTATAGTTATAGCTGCATCAGCTATATTAAAAGCAGGCCAATAATAATCATTGAAATGAAAATATAAAAAATCAGTTACATGTCCTAATGATAAACGATCATACAAATTACCAACGGCACCTCCCAATATTAAGGACAACCCTAAAGCCAAAAAAATATTCTCTTTATTTTTTTTAATCATAAAAATAATAAACACTGATGCTATTGCAGCAACTATTGATAAAAAATACCTTTGCCACCCACCCGCATTACTTAAAAAGCTAAATGCTGCCCCTTCATTTTTAAAATGTACTAAATATAAATATGAATTAATTTTAATGAATTGCTCATCTGTGACAAGCTTAATTGCTTGTATTTTTGCAAACTGATCTGATAAAAAAACTAAACTAGATAATAAATAATATTTAAGCATGCTTCCTTTCTTCGCCTTTTTCATAAAGGTTGCTAATACATCTCTTACATATCTCAGGATGTTTAGGGTTTTGTCCTATATCTTTAATATAATGCCAACACCTCTCACACTTATTATTTTTACTAGCATTTACCTCAATTTCTAAAGAATTTTTTGATTCTTCAATGATACTATCTGATGTTATCAAAATATATTTTAGCTCTTTACCAAAAAAAGATAAGCTTTTATAAATATCAGAAGGTGCTGAAATTTTTAATTCTGCTTGAAGTGATGATCCAACCACCCCTTGCTCCCTAAGTGATTCTATTTTTTTGTTAGCTAAGTTTCTAACATCGAGTACGTGTCTCCACCCTAATAACTCTTGTTCAGAAAGGCTATGGCTCGGTAATTTATACCAACTTTCAATAAAAATAGTACTTTTATTTTCTTTATTTATTACATTCCACAACTCTTCAGCAGTAAAGCTTAAAACAGGTGCCATAAGCCTTATAAGTGATTGTGTAATATGAAATAATGCAGTTTGTGCAGATCGTCTAGCATGCGAATTTTCAGCTGTCGTATATAATCTATCTTTTA
>ENA-ORXF01001133-ORXF01001133.1-marine-metagenome-genome-assembly--contig:-NODE-1133-length-17618-cov-7.634171_pt1 | contig 17618 bp, 13 predicted proteins | sample MGYA00237864_ERZ511476 | MGnify/ENA primary metagenome ERZ511476 (study PRJEB26306, sample SAMN06343908) | marine metagenome | isolation source: coastal waters | place: Atlantic Ocean: West Antarctic... | reverse complement strand
ATAGTGCTCGTCGCCCCAATAATAATGATGATTTGCAAAAAGATTAACACACATTTCAAGCTTTTTCATTCGCCTAAATTGAGCTGCGTCTGCTAATTGGCAGTGCTGTAAGGTGAACCGATGATCAGGGCTTGCGTGTTTTTTTAATGCGCCTTCTAACATATCAAGAGCCATTTCCGTTGCCTCATCGCCATTGGTGTGCGTGTGCACCTGAATACCAGCCACTAATGCTAATTCATACAATTCAGATAATTGATCAGGAGCCGTATACCAAAGACCATTTGGTGCGCCATTGTGATAACCTGGCCACCGCATACGCGCAGAAAACCCTTGAATTGAACCATCTGCAACTGCCTTAATTCGACCAAGCCGCAACCTATCCGTACTCTTTTTCTTCAAAGATTTTACTAATTCTATAGTCTCTTTAGGAGTCGCACCCAGAAATACTTTTAAAGGAACAACCCGTGTTGGGTAATTCTTTTCACCAGTTATTTGAAGCATTGCCTCAACACCTTCTTCAGTAAGGCGGGCAGCCAAATCAGTAACCGTTGTCACTCCAGTACGAACACACAACTTGCCAAATGCAACTAGGCCATCCTTATCACTATCGGTCATCGAACGATTAAAACCAACGTGGATACCGATAGGTGTCATTGCATCAGGTCCATAAAGCTCTCCTGTTGGGTAACCATCCTTACCTAAGGGAATCCCCGGATGATTGATTCCAGTTTTCATTAACCCACCTAATTCTAGAGCCTTTGAATTTACATTCATAATATGTCCCGAAGCGTGCAAAATACCTATTGGCCGAGTTTCAGAGACTTTATCTAAATCCTTTCGTGAAACACGTTTGTTATTCATGTAAATCGGGTCAAGCTGCCAACCAGATAGCGGTGCATTCGGATCTTTTGTTTTCTTATCAGCCTTTATAAGTCTTTCTATTACCGTATCGATCGTTTTAGCACCCTCCCAGGTATTTCCATCAGGATCAGTTCTATCAAAAAAGCCACAATAGACATATCGCCATAGCGTTCCCTCCATTGTGTGTGCATGCCCTTCAACAAACCCAGGCATTATTATTTTATTTTCAAAAGAATTATCCAATTCAAATTCGCCCCATTTGTGCAATTCATCTAAATCACCAGTTCCTAAAATTTTTCCATCCCTTACAGCTACATGGGTAGTAATCGGGCGCGATGGATTCATGGTGATTATTTTTTTGGCTGAGTATACTATCGTCATAAAGGCACCTAATATTTTAAAATTAAATATGGCTAGTTTGATTTTATATACCCAAGCCTAAACAGTTTTTTTAAATCTTTTCAATATATTTTATGAAGATGAGTTTATGGACTCAATTTAATGGTTAAGTTTATTGAAAAAGGTTTTTTTTGTGCGGAATCAGGCCCCTAGAATCTTAATTAAGCGATTAAAAATTGTGAAATCGCCACAACTAACTCCCTTTTTGATGAGCCAAAACACCAGTACTCTAAACATCTTCTCGATTTGATGCCAAAGATAAATTTTTTAACTGAGAGTGATTAAGTTCCCTTTCTCTATAAACAAAACAATTATCCCATTTTTTACTCCCCAATGAAACTACCCCTCCAGCACCTCGGCCTTTAATATTGGTGTTGTGGATTCATTGGGGAGGGGTTTTGTTTGGATCAACCCTTTAGATATAACTACTGTCTTAGCGGAACCGCAGTAACCATATTCAACTATGTTATCTCAGTCTATGCATAATTCCGTTGAACAAGTTATTAAAGTGTTATTAGGTAACGCTGAAAAGGCAAAAAAAATGATAAAAAATATTATTGATAACTTTGAAAATTATATTGATCCAAAGGACCCAACAAATAATTGTTTAGATGTAGCAATTATAACTGCTTCTTAAAAAAGAACTCAAAAAACAAAAGATAAATTAAAAACGGTAGCTGGAAGAGTGTTAAATAAATGAAAAAAATATTTTATATATTGCTAATTGTATTCTTTAGCTCACCTTTATTTGCTGGAGTTAATGAACCAGGATCTGGCTACGTTAATGGATATACCGAAATTTTAAAAGGATATGAACGTGAGTTAAAAAGTGGAGCAAAAAAGAAAAAACATACGCTAATATATGTTTCGACTTCAGGAGAAAATAATAGTTGGGCTTGGGAAGCATCACAGTTCAAAGAGATAAACACCAAGGCTCATGAAAAAATATACAAAAGATGTATAAAAAGGCACAAAAAAGTTACAGGCGTAGATTGTTTCTTATTTGCAATCGACGATGAAGTTGTTTGGAATTTTGATGCAGTCGTAGTTAAAAAAACTATTTATAATACAGATCTATCAGAATTACCAATTATAGGTAGAGCTTTAGCAATTGTTTTAGAAGAAGATAAAAAACCTGGAAGATTTTTTGAAGATCAACCAGATGTCAATGACGAATACCAAATGCATGTAGTTTATACTCTCTATAAAGATTCCAAAGATAAAGAAGGAGATATTAATGGAAAATTAGAAGAGCTAATAAAGCTAGCAGATGATTGGATTTATAAGACAACTAAAAAAGCAAACCAAAAATCTAATACAATGAATGGAGAGGGTCAAAGAATTAAATGGGATAGAAGAGAAGATGGAAAATTAGATATTAGTTTTGTTCGTTTAGCGATTACAAAAAAAGAAATGAAAAATTGTGGTGATCGTTACGGCAGTTGCGCTAATATTTATGGCAGGACTATAGTTAACTCAGGTTTTAATAATCCAAAAAAGATTTATTTTAATTTTGGTGATTTTGCTTACGGTAGATCGCCTTACTCTGGTGGTTTTCCAATTTTCAGTGTTTTTGCAAAAAACGAGGGACGTTCTCTAAAAACTTCGGAATGGCCATATTTTGTTTTGCATGAAGCTTTGCATACTATGGGAGGAATTTATACTTGCGCACCAAAGTATAGAGAAGGACATAACACAAGAAAAACTAGCGATTTGATGAGCAGATCAGGCGATGGTACAAACTTTACTCTTGATCCAAAAAATGATGACTACTGGGGCCATAACATTAAAACTTGTCCCGACATGCAAGACAGTGTTTATTTTACACCCACTTCAGATACTCCATTTGATCCTTTCGAAGTAACATGTCTTACAAAAGACAAGTGGAAACTTACAAAACACAATTATGAAAAATATATGGATGAAAAAGGTAAATGTTTCTATAGCAGAGGAGATATCACTATGCCTTGGGAAAAAAAGTTAGGAATTATTAAGGAGAACTGGTAATGAAAATTGGTAGCTTAACTGGAATAATGGTGCCCCCACACGGAGTGCGATGCCTACTCTAGGACCTTGGTCCGAGTGCAATCATTGCAATTACGACCAATGCAGTTTTCATTTTTCTTTTAATCGATTTTTTTCTAACCAACCATCAACTAGAGATACTGTGACGTCTAGCGAATTCAACCTTCTATCATTTTGCAGTGCAATAGCTTGAACGAGCTTGTCAACACGCTCAATAGCTATGGTTCCATTGTCGAGCGCTCGAGCAGCTGATGAAGGGCTTTCTAAAGAAAGTGCTGCATTTGCATACTTTTCAAATGAAACAAAATCATTGGGTTCTCCGCCAAGACTTACACATAAATCAACAACCCACTCATATATTTTGGTAGTTTCAACAATATTACTATGAACAGCTTCTTTTATTGGACGCATCTGGTTTTGTTGTACACAGCGATAATTTCCAGCGATTAACATCGCCCACTTGGCCAATGGCACATAAATAGAATTATGAACTTTTAGCTTTACAGGAAGTTCAATTGTTATGTTATCTTTTGTTGTAAATCTAAGGTTTTCAATATCATTTTGAAGGCGTTGCAACATTTCTGTATCACTATCAGATGTAAACCGCGCAGCCTTGAAGTTTGTTGGAAGACGAACCTGTAAAACATTCAACTTTTCATCGGGCGGTCTAAATGCCTGAGGATCTGGGCTGCAGAGAGTAAATAATGCTGGATCAAATTCATCCCATAAACTTGACTCTTTATAACAAGAACTTAATTCATCGACATTTAAGGAGTTAAATCGTTTGAGGAAGGGTGGCGGTGGCATATTCATTATGGACATACACGGGACTTTAGACTTTGCCACTTTTTGCAGAAGGACTCCTACATCAGGAGAAGAATATTGTGGCTCTTGCATCGCTAAAACTATCAAATCATATTCTGCTGGATTTATACTGTTCGGGCTGTCAGCTGAAAGCTTCCCAGAACAATCTTTTGAACGGATTTCGATAAGGTTGTCTCTTCCTTTTATGGGCATTCTAATGATTGCCCCTTCTTTGTTAAACAACTCAACTTCTTTCGGAAGACAAACCATTTTCACGTCATGACCGGCTAAAACGATTTTTGTCGCTAATAAGGAGCCGTAGGAAGCTCCAAGAATAAGTATATTTAAAGATTTCATAGTTCGAGATTCTCCAATTTTTAAATTTTCCTAGTAGATCGGGAGTGGAATGACAAGGTAGATATTAGGAGTGCACCTGTACACTACTTGAAGTCTCGCTCATAAAAAGATGAGACAATTCAGCAGCTTAACTGGAGTGAGGCACTCGAGTTGTACTGGAGATTAAAAGGGTAAGGTAAGAGTGTCACCTTTTTACTAAAAACTTTATTTTATCTATCATAAGTGTTTCTCCGAGTTTTTCATCTAACTAATCTTAACAACCAGTAGTACCATTACGACCAAAGAGATAGCTATGAATATCAAGGAGAGATACCAAGTTATCTTGCTTAGAGAAGTTGATAATTTAAACAGTAAGAAACCGATGGCATGTAGTAATTTCATACCCGACACCCTGCCGTATCTTTATATTTGTAGCAACTGAAAACCCCGTGTGTGTAACTGTACGTACATATACCCCCTATGCCACGAGCCGGGGGTTACTGAGCCCAATCCAAATAACCGAAGCGCGCAAGACTGACCCCAAGGACCCCGGATTATGGAGCCTGCGCCTCGGACCTCGGGCCTTTAGTACTAGAGTGGTAGTTTCATTGGGAGAGGGTTTTGTTCTTCACAAAAAAATCTAGTCTGCTAGGTTTGACATCAATAAAAATATATATAAATGATACTAATAAATAACTAGGTTTATTTTAATGAAACTACTAAAAATCATACCAGCAGTATTTTTTCTAATTGTCATTGGCTCAAGTTCAATTGCATCACCAATAAGTGAAGCCCAACAAATGCTAAACCAGCTCAGCTATAATGCTGGATCAGCTGATGGTGCTTACGGTAAGAAAACTCGTAAAGCGCTTGAAAAATTCTATAGAGATATTGGTGGCATATTTGACGGAAAACTTGATGACAATGAAATTTCTGATTTAAAAAGTGCATTACACGGAACATCGGGCATGTTCGAGGCTCAACTTTTATTACAACGATTTTCCTACGTGCAAAATCCTCCATCAGGTGTATGGAGCAATAAATATAAAACAGGGTTAAAACAATTTTATAGAAAAGAATTAAATAAATCTCATAACGGCAAATGGTCGCCAAGTATTTTGCAAGATTTACGCAAAAGAAAATTAATATTTCTACCCCAAACTTCTGATATCAGTCATGCAGAAGAGACATTCGATGTTTCTCATTTAGGTTTTAAGGAAAATTTTAAAGATGCTTATTTTAAAAAACTTTATAATCTAGGAGAAATTGGCTTTACAGCTATTGCGTCAACCGAAACTGCACCCCCTTTTTGCTACCCGACCCCAGAAGATTGCAATGAGAGCAAAGGATTGTATTCACCTAATCCACATAATGCTGCATTAGGTGATTTTAACGGTGATGGCCTTCAAGATCTTGCTATTGCATGGATATATTTTACCCATACAACACCACGGCTAAAAACCCCATCTCACATAAGAATATATTTAAATGATGGACAAGGAGCCCTAATCTCATCTCCAGAAATATATGCTAAGGGTAAAATGCCTTTACGACACTTCATGTATCGTATGACAGTATCTGATTTTAATAATGATGGTATAGATGATATTTTCTCTGGTTCTATGGGAGTTATAAAACGCGTAAAAAACATTGGGAATATTCATGATTATGAACCTCATGTTTTATTACTTAGTGATGGTAAAGGAAAACTTCGAGACGCTAGTAATCAAATAGAAGGTCAAGAAAAAGGTGGCCTTGCCATGAATGCCACTTTCGCACACACAAGTTCATCTGGTGATATTGATTGTGACGGTGATATCGATATCTATGCTGGTGGAATTTTATTGATAAATGATGGAAATGGAAATTTTACTAACGATACAAAACGTCTACCAAAAAATGTTAGCTTTAAAGCATCTCCTCCGAAAGGAGCATCTTTAATATTTGACACTAATAATGATGGTTGCGGAGATTTAATAACTTTTGACTTCAATGGGGCGGGACATTTATGGCAATCAAAATCAGGCAGGCATGGAAGTCGTAAACTTATAAAGCTTATGCTGCAACATGACTATGGCAGCGGCAACATGCAGGTAAACAACGCTACCTTTGGTGATATTGATGGAGATGGATTTCTTGATGCTATTGTAACAATACATCGTAAAAATCCATATTATCAAGGCCGTAGGATAATTATATTTCATAACAAAAATGGTAAATTAGTTGATACATCCACAAAGCGAATAACCGATGTGCGAGATCAAGATGGACAACCATTAAAACAAGCACATGGGGAAGGTTCCGTAAGACTGATAGATCATGATAATGATGGAGATCTAGATATCATTGACTCTCATGGAGGTTCTTTTGATGCAGACGGTAGATTTGGAATGTCAATTTTTGAAAATGATGGTGAAGGCAAATTTACAGAAATTCCTCAATCACAAATGGTAGTAATTAAAGAACAAATGATAAAAGGGTTCTCCCCTAATAGACAAACAATGTCATATGCTTATCCTATAAATTTAGATAACAAAGGTATCTTAGATTATGTATCTTTTATATTGACACCCTGGACATCTAACACATCAGCTTTCGTTGGTTATACAGTATTTGGGAAATAAAAGGACTTTATCATGAAAAAATCTCCACCGAGGGCGCCTCGTTGTCCAACCATCAATCTGATCAATAATATCTGACGGACATTCCACAGTTTTAAGTGGATCCGGGGGTTACTGAGCCCGATCCATATCAATGAAGGGCGCAAGGCTACGTACCCAGGGCCCCGAACCAAGTGCCCTGCACCTCGCACCTCGGGCTTTTAGTATTAGAGTGGTGGGTTCATTGGAGGAGGGTTTTGTTTGTCGCCACTGCTAAAGCGTAGTTTATTCAAGCTAGAACAAAGGGCTCGGACATTTACAGAATGCTACCGGGTACTGATTTGAATAGAGAACAGTTGGTTAAAATAAGTTCTAGACGACTGGTCTATTTTTAGACTATAGATACTTTCATGAACATACAAAACACAGACATTCGACAGCATATTCTCGACACGGCCAAGCCAATTATCTTAGGCAAGGGCTTTTCTGCGGTTGGATTGAACGAACTGCTGAACGCGGCTGAGGTCCCCAAGGGATCATTCTATCATTACTTCAAATCAAAGGAGTATTTTGGCGAGGCGCTGCTCGATAGCTATTTTGAGGCTTACCTTATGCGCTTGGAAATCCTTTTGAGTGCTGAAGGCATGAACGGTGCCGAACGGTTGATGAGCTATTGGCAGCGATGGTTGGAAACGCAATGTGGTGATGATGCTGAAACGAAGTGTATGGTGGTAAAGCTTGGTGGTGAGGTATCTGATCTGTCCGAACCCATGCGGTTGGCCTTACAGCGGGGGACCAATCATATTATCAGCCGATTGGCTGACGGCATTGAAGAGGGCATAGCTGATGGTTCTTTGCCAAATGATCTAGTCGCCGCTGACACGGCCCTTGTTTTATATAACCAATGGCTGGGCGCGACTGTTCTGACCAAAATTTGGCACGACCAAAGTGCCCTGGAATCTTCCATGTGCAATACCGAACGCATCTTGAAACACGCACGGCCTTCCGACACCTGATACAATACTGTTACCTCCCCATTTTAACGGATCACAAATAGACCATCTGTTCTTTGTATTAAGACGACTAGTCTAATAGGAAATGAAAATGCAGAACTTCACCTTTCACAATCCGACTAAAATTATCTTTGGCTCAGAGACCATCGCTTTTATTCGTTATCAAACCTAACTAGACAGCAAACCACAGATGCCGCTGCCTAACTCATATTAGAAACTTTTTATCCATAGGAGATTGCCATGCCTCAAACATTTATTACCAATCGTCAGATAGTCCTCGCAGAGCGCCCAAAAGGGTTACCGAGCACAAATACGCTTCGCCTTGAAGAAACCGACATTCAACAAGCTGGCGCGGGTCAGATGTTATTGCGCACGGCTTATCTTTCACTTGATCCTTATATGCGGGGTCGGATGAATGATGCTAAATCCTATGTGGCACCGTTGCAAATTGGTGAAGTGATGTCAGGGCAGGTCGTCGCCGAGGTTGTATCCTCAAACCTTAATGGCTTTGAGGTGGGTGATTATGTTTTATCTCGAAGCGGTTGGCAGGATTTTGCGATTTCAGACGGTGCGGAGGTAACGAACCTTGGCAAAGACCCTAAGAACCCATCATGGTCGCTCGGTATTCTGGGAATGCCTGGATACACGGCCTATGCGGGATTGTTGCATATAGGAGAACCAAAACCTGGCGAAACAGTGGTTGTTGCTGCAGCTTCAGGCCCCGTTGGTGCCACTGTCGGGCAAATCGCTAAGATCAAAGGCTGCCGTGTGGTTGGCATAGCAGGTGGCGCTGAAAAATGTGCCCATGTCGTCAAAACTCTGGGTTTCGACGCTTGTATTGACCACAAAGCCGACGACTTTGTAGAGCAACTCAAAGCCGCCTGTGCAGATGGTATCGACGTCTATTTCGAAAATGTCGGAGGCAAAGTGCTTTATGCAGTTTTACCCCTTTTGAATTCCTTTGCTCGTATGCCCGTCTGCGGTGTTGTCTCGTGGTACAATCTCACAGGCCTCCCCAAAGGCATGGATTTCGGTCCTGCTATCATGGGCACCATCTTGCGTATGAAAGTGAAGGTGCAGGGCTTCATTATCTCCGACAGTTTTCCAAAGTCCACCTACATCGATTTTGTGCGAGATATGACGGAATGGCTGGCTGAAGGCAAGGTACAGTATAAGGAACAGATGGTCGATGGTTTAGAAAATTCACCGGCAGCGCTCAATGACGTTCTTCTTGGGAAGAACTTTGGTAAGGTCGTTGTGAGAGTGAATTAAATTTACTCGACTGCCTTGAAATTTATTCCCAGAGCACGAACGAATGACTGCTCTGGGCCAACAGCGGTTGTTTTCACTGAGGACATATACAAAGTTATTTATATTCATATTTTAAAAGGAGAATTAGAATGCACGCATGGGAAATTATTTCTGGTGATGGAGTAGATGCACTGCATCTTGGAGAGCGCGAAACACCTATCCCCGGCCCCGGACAGGTGCGGGTGCGCATGAATGCGAACTCTATTAATTACCGTGACCTGATTACGATCGAGGGAGCAGGTGCTCGCAAGTTGCCATTTTCAATAGTGCCCAACTCTGATGGGGCGGGTGTGATAACCGCCGTTGGTGAGGGAGTAAAGTTGAAGGAAGGGGATAGGGTTACTTCTTGCTTTTTTGAAGAGTGGATAGCTGGTGAAATCACCGCTCCCGTCATGGCTTCGGCGTTAGGAGGGCCTCGTCAGGGCGTTTTGGCAGAGGAAGTCATTCTGCTCGAAGACGGCGTTATTCCTACACCAACCGGCCTAACTGATGAGGAGGCGGCAACCCTTCCCTGTGCAGCGCTAACGGCGTGGCATGCACTCACTCTTCCGCGCCCAGTGAAGGCTGGGGAAACAGTGCTGTTGCTTGGAACCGGTGGTGTTTCTGTTTTTGCCCAGCAATTTTGTACGATGATGGGCGCGCGGACAATCGTCACCTCATCTTCGGACGATAAATTGCAAAAGATGAAGGCGTTGGGTGCCAGTGAAGTCATCAATTACCGAACGAACCCTGAATGGGACGCAGCTGTTTTGGAACTTACTGGCGGATCAGGTGTTGACCGAGTTGTGGAAGTTGGCGGCCCAGGGACCTTTGATCGATCGGTGAATGCGGTGAGAGTTGGTGGTATTATTGGCCTGATTGGTGTTTTGACAGGCGTTTCAGGTGCAATCAACCCAACGCCAATTATGGTAAAATCTATAACCGTTAAGGGTATTTACGTCGGATCAAGGACTATGTTTGCTGATATGAACCGCGCAATCGAGGCCCATAACCTGAAACCGGTGATTGATCAGACTTTTGATTTCAAGGATGCCCGGTCAGCCTATCACGCTATGCGAGGTGCCGGACATTTTGGAAAGCTGGTTATCAAGATGTAGGATTCTGTTTTTTTTGCAGGTTTTTTGTGAACTGTCGCCCAGTATACAATACCTCTTTACCCATTTTTGAGTGTAATTCATCAACTGCCGATTCAAGCCGATTTCGTTTGTCATCTTCACCACCTAAAAGATCAAATAACCGTGCCTCAGAAGCTTTACCTATATTATCAACACCTATTCCTAGGAGCCTGTAAAAATTTGTATCTTTTATTTCTTTATTTAAAAGATCTCGTCCAATTTCAAATAAATGGTAAGCCTTATCAATACGGCTTGAAACAGTTCGACTTCGGGTTATTGTTCGGTGGTTTGCTCGCTTTAATTTTAAAGTAACTGTTCCACCTGCAATTCCTTTCGCTTTCAAGCGTGCCGACAATTTTAGACATAGTGCCTCCAATTCAACTTCAAGCGCGTTAAGGTCAGATAAATCTTGCGAAAAGGTTGTTTCATTAGAGACAGACTTTGCCCCTCGTTCAATAACAACTGGTCGAGGATCAACACCCTTTGCCAAATTCATCACAGTGTCAGTTTGAACGCCAAGAACGGCTGACAGGGCTTTTATATCTCCTGTTGCTAGGTCATCACAGCTAAAAACACCAATGGCATTTAGCCGAGCAATAGCCGATTTCCCAATACCATACAAAACCGAAACAGGTTGAGGAGCAAGCCAAGACTCTGCTTCGTCCATACCGACCACAAAAAAACCGTCTGGCTTGTCACGATCTGATGCCATTTTAGCCAACGATTTATTACCACTTAAGCCAATAGAAACTGATATGCCAATATCTCGCTTGATGTTTTGCTGAAGGCGATGCAAAGCCTCTGCTGGACTAGCCTGGTGTAACTTCTGCGTTCCAGTAAGATCAAGAAAGGCTTCATCAATCGAAAGCGGTTGCACAAGTGGTGTTAATGAAAGCATTTGATCCCGAATTTGTTGCCCAATCGCAACGTAATGTTCCATCCTTGGTCTAATAACAACTGCTTCAGGACATTTTTTTAACGCTTGCCAAGCTGGCATCGCTGAACGCACACCAAATTTACGGGCAATATAACAAGCAGCAGCAACAACACCACGATCACCACCACCAACAATTACTGGTTTATTAGCAATTGCTGGGTTGTCACGCTTCTCGATTGAAGCATAAAACGCATCACAATCAATATGCGCAATGTTGAGTGAGAACAGTTCAGGATGGACGCGTATATTAGAAGAACTACAAGCTAAACAAAACTCAGGAGGTAGTGCGCTTCCAAAATGCCCAGCTTTGCCACAATTGCGACATAGCATGGGATAAGCTTCTGTCTTCTTATGATTAGCCATAATGTTAGCAGTCTCCGTTTGCTAAGCTGCTTTCAATTTATGCTTTGGCAATTCTAATCTTTCTGTGACAATTTGTTAAAGGTTACAGCACGTCCATTAAGAGTTCTTACAGTCTCCATTATCATTCTAGATCTCCAGCTCAGACAACAAAAATTCTTACAAATCAGGTGCTTGGACCGTGGATCTTGGTTGAAATGGTACCCACACACCGCGAAGGCTCCGCCAGTAAGAGATGAGCCAAAGCATTAACTCAACGTAATAAGGCTACAGTCTCATTATGGTTCCTGCAACAGGCATTTTTTGGTCTATGATTTGGTCTACAGTCTACTTGGTCTTCGCACCTTGCACCTTGCTCCTAGGTCCCAGTTAGACTGTATGCCAAACTGTTAGCCAAAATTAGGCATTTGAACGTAGTGTGAGATATGCTAATCGGAAAGAAATGGGCTCCAAGATCAAAGCTGAGCATATTGGTTTTCATTCAACTATCGCTCTGCCAGGGGATATTTGGAGGGCCATGGTTAATCATCTTCCCATGGGAAACTATCAAGCCGTTCGTATCCTGTTTGCGTGACCAGAACCTGTGTTTCCAACTTAATGCTTTCCGAGCCAGCCTCGCCGATCAAGCTTTCGACGCAAACGACCATACCCGGTTCCAGATGCCCACTCATTGCGGTGCTTTCATCAAAATCAACATGCAGCGGCACAACTGGATATTCGTCGGCCATCCCCACACCATGCAACGCCAGCGAATAGCGATAATCGATATGACTTTTGGGTATACGCCAGCTTTTGGCGTTGTATTCAGCGAAGCTGATGCCGGGGATCACCAGTGCCAGATTGTGTTCAATCTGATCACGTGCCGTGCTGTAAAGCCGCTGTTGCGTGTCGTTCATATCTGTAAATCCGCAGGTCCAGGACCGCGAAAGATCAGCACAATACCCGAACGGCCCGATCATATCGGTATCAAAGGAGATCATCTCGCCCTGCTGGCAGACCCGGTCCGAGCATTCCTGATACCACGGATTTGTGTGCGACCCACAGGTCAGCAATTTGGTCTCAAGCCAATCGCCACCTGACCGGGCATTTTCAAAGTGCAGATGCGCCCACAATTCCTGCTCAGTTACACCTGGCACAGAATTTTCATAAATGCGCGCCATGCCTGCCTCGCAGACGCGAATTGTCCAGCGCATTAGTTCTATCTCATCTGTAGATTTGATTGACCGCGCAATTTCGGTGAACTGCGAGCCCTCGACATAGGTCAACTCAAGGGCCTCTAAGGCTTTAACACCGTTGCCACCAAGCGTGTCACAGGCAATGCGCCTATTGCCACCGCCATATTCGTTGACAAGATCGGCGATTTCATTTGCCCAGTTTGAAACTGCGGCCTCAACCTTGTCGCCTGACCCCATGAACATCCACGTCTTGGCCATCCGTAATTCGTCGATACCGGGCAAACCTTCACTTTGTCGCATGCAGCCTTTGAACTCAAACATGATGGCCGGCCCGCCAGCAAGGATCAGGGCATAGCGCATGGGGTTGTGTAGTGTCCAAACCTGCATATTGGAACAATCGAACGCGTAGCGGATGTTGCAGGGATCATAGAGCAACATGGCAGCGCAATCGGACCTATCCAGCTGCGCCCGCATGCGACCCAGACGATAGGCACGGGCACATTGCAAGACGTCATCGGCGATGGGGCTGATCAAAGGTTTATCGGCCCCTTCTGAATTCAGGTACGTCAGCTTGCGATCGTCATTAAAAATAGTTTTTTCTGTCATGCGCTGCGCCCTAATAGGTATGGGGGATTACTCGTCTTTTACCTTTTCGATATGTAGTTTCAAATAAGTTTCCGTTCCCGATTGTAATGATTATCTTTCCATGCATTCAAAACAGTTTTACCCAGTAAGAGCTAACTAAGTGATCATTGCGCGAAAGAGTATTTGATGCAACAATTAGTTTATGAGATTTATTAGACATGGATGGTATCAATAAATTGGGCCCTAAGACATTATCAATAGCTCACCAAGACATAGTCAAAAACACCCGTCAATGGCTTGAGCAAATGGTAGTAGGATTAAATCTATGCCCGTTTTCCCATAGCGTCATAGCCCAAGACCAAGTGTATTATGCCATCTGTGATGCCACCACCGATGCACAATTAAAGCAGTTCTATGTGAATGAGTTACAGCGCTTGCTTGGGGCTGACGAAAATGACGTTGCCACTAGCTTGCTCATGTTTACCCAAGGCCTAGAAGTGTTCGATGATTACCTCGACTTACTCGATTGGTTTCAGCAGCTATTGGAGCAGGCAGATCTGACAGAGCATGTGCAATTAGCATCATTTCATCCCCAATATCAATTTGAGGGTGCGGCTGCTGACGATCTTAGCAACTTTACTAATCGCTCACCCTATCCAACCATACACCTTCTGCGTCAAGCTCAAATGACTAAAACCCTCGCTCACTTTGTGGACCCTGAGAAGATTTATACAGATAATATAAAAACATTGAATAAGCTTGGCCGCCAACAGGTGGAAGCACTCTGCCCCTGGGGTAAATAGTAAAGGTTTTCTGTCTGTTTCTTTTATTAAATTTTTAACGGTAACTTTTTTAGGGCAGTCGATTTTTTTATGTAGACATTGTCTTCATCAACAACAGGCAGAAAGCTAACTTAGAGCTTAAGGTTTTGAACGCGGGGTTTTTAAATGTAATAAATGTAACCAACCCTTATTCCCAAATACAAAGCCATCTACTGAATTAATTGAGTATTGTGAAAGAATCCTAACACTAATGCGTGACCCTGACGCAATAATGGGGGTCCTTGGAACAACATTGAGTGGTGAAGTCCCGCATCGATAAGCTAGCTTAATACACTGCAATAAAACCACCCATCCCTAGATCCAGTGATCCAAGGTTATAGTCTCAGTTATAGAGAGGCGGGGTGCGATAAGTAGCTCCCCGGTTCTTGGCCTTTGGTACCGTCACCTAGTGTTAAATGAATAATTGAACTATTTTCGGTGACTATGTAGTTCTCTTGGTAGATCTAATTACTCCTAGCTTTGGTGTAGTAAATGTATAGAATTATTTAATATAATGATTCGGAAAATAGAAAGGAATAACAAATGGCGACAGTAGAAAAAAAATCTTGGTCGAGCCCTGATGGATCTCAATCACCAGATAAAACACATGCAGCCACTATAACTTTTGGTCCAATCACGATAACCAAAGCGAACATGCAACCTGGCTGGAAATGGTCAGAATGTATAAAACCACATGTTGGCACAGATTCATGTCAGGCGGGACACATAGGTGTTTTGATGCAAGGTACCATTCATGTTGCATCTGATGACGGAACCGAAATTACTATAAATGCGGGTGATGCCTATCGCCTTGCGCCAGGTCATGATGCTTGGGTCGTAGGAGAAGAACCAGCTTTAGGAATCGAGTTTTCTACAGAGGGTAAAGATTTTGCCGCCTGGACACGCGGATAACTAAATATTTATTGCTAAGATGGAGTCCCACAGACAGTCTTTCCGTCTGTAGGACTCCATCCTCTCGAGGATCCAAGGCGCGTGCTAAAGTAGCCAACGTCTTTAATATGTTCACTTTTTGGGCCACTATTTTGCTATACCATATGATTCAATGAGTGAGTAAAAGCACTATTAACTCTTTTTCTATCTACTAGTTTTTGTCTATGACGGCGGTAAGCAACTAGGTTGGTGTAAATAATATGTCTAAATATTTAATAACTTTATTTGTTGTAATATTTGCTACCAGTTCGATTGCATCTGATAACAGCAATAAAGGGCATAACACTAAACAAGGTGGTGACAGTCCCTTTGTTTCTGGTTCTGAAGTGTTAAAATCTTGCTTAAAAGACGTGTTTGGTGAAAAAGACTTTGAAGCGTATGCTAATAATATAAAAAGACCTGATAGTGCCAAAATGGAGCCTTGTATGGCAAAGTATTGGGGGCAAGGGGATAATAGCAATAACAACTCCAGTTGCACTGTCGAAAGACCATCTAATATTAAACGTTCTTACCCTTCAAAACTAACTGGTATTAGATTAAACTGGGAGCCTAGAAAAGGCGAACCCTCTTGGTCGACAAAAGAACTTAAATCAGCCAGAGCAAATATTATTGAGTTAAATAGTATTTATGGCTTTGATAAAAAATCTGGCAAACTTGTTTGGGGTCGACTTGGACAACTATCAAAGAAACAGTGGCTGTGTAAAGTTGGCAACCAAATAAACACTTTTAAAAAAGCTAATATTGGCGTTATTTTGAGTAGTCAGAGTGTAGGGATAGAAAATAGAATTAAAGGAGTTGAACCAACTAAAATTGAGTTCCTACCAAAAAATGTACTTTCTGTACTGTTGAGGGAACAAAATACCCTACTCATTGAACTAGCTGATGTAGCTGAAAAGTATGGTGTAGAGTTTTTGGTATACAATCCATTTAATCAACGACAGGCAGTATTAAATGGAATCCGTAGTAAGTTTAAAGGAAAGATACATGGACAAATAGCTAATATATTTGTGACAGGGGATTATTTAAAAAAGAACTCGCCACCAGTCTTATCTAACTTTGATTCATTTGGTAATGCTATTATTTTGGATGATTTTGAACTAAAATATCCTGGCGATAATAAGATGCATATGGAAAATATAGAGATTTGGAAGAAATGGATTGTTAAAGCTAAAATACAAACTATCTTTTTATCTGAATTTGGCTTTGGTGGTGGCAAGGACAGGTATGGAATTACAGCCAAATGGAAAGAGTCTGAATTTACACGTACTTTTAAGCACTGGATAAACAAAAACGTAGCTGGAATGAACAAAGGCATTGTCTTTTTACCCACTATGGACGGTTCAGATAAGAAGATATTGATCCAATTAATGATTGAGTATTCAAAACCGAATTGACAACTATATCTCAAAGTTTTCATCCATCAAACCTAGTGAGATTGATCCATTTCATGCTTACTTCTAGACTGAGCCTGATCCAATTGGAGGAAATGCGCAAGGCTCACCCCAGGGACTCCTGATCAAGTGCCCTTCGCTTCGCACCTCGGGCCTTTAGTACTGGAGTGGTAGGTTCATAAGGTCGCTACTTTGGCTGCCAGGCGCGCTGTGTTGGAACAAATAAATGCACGGTGTCACCTAGTGAGAGGGGGCCGGGTCGTTCGACCCAGGCTGTGATGCCACGGCGTGCTTTGGCTGCACTTTTGAACGCTTTGCCATGGCCTGGACATTCAGTTTCGATTTCTTTGGCAGGCAAATTGCAAGGCGCGTTTTCCAGATCGGCTGTCAATGTTGTGCCCGCCACCGTTTGTAGCCGCGAACCGGGTGGGATGTGCGTGAAATCGGGGAGTCCTGCGATGACGATGGATGCGCCAAGCAAGCTTGGGTCCAACTGTTCCAGTCCAATACTCGCTGCAATTCCTGCATTTTCTTCGGCTGACAAGATTGATAGCTGACGGGTGTTTCGGATTTCTGTACTTTTGGGATACAGCATCGTGACCCGCACGCAGGAGGGGCGGGTTGCGCCGGAATGAGACTCTCCCACAATGCCATCAAAGGTGGCTTCAGCAGTGTTCAGGGCTTCAGATCTGATATTGTCCTCTGGCGCAGTAACGCGCCCCAGCCAGGTGATGGTGCCAATATACTCGGATTTAACAAGGCAAGACATGAGGATTCCTTTTTTATTTTATATTTCTTTTGTTTCATAGCCAAACTACCACAAAATTCTACTTTTTGAAGAACAAAACTCTCCCCTAAGGCGTGTGCCCCATGATCCACGCCCCCTGGGGTCAGCCTTTCGCGCTTCATCTATTATTGAAGATTCTGCAGAAGT
>ENA-ORXF01001132-ORXF01001132.1-marine-metagenome-genome-assembly--contig:-NODE-1132-length-17624-cov-7.350544_pt1 | contig 17624 bp, 18 predicted proteins | sample MGYA00237864_ERZ511476 | MGnify/ENA primary metagenome ERZ511476 (study PRJEB26306, sample SAMN06343908) | marine metagenome | isolation source: coastal waters | place: Atlantic Ocean: West Antarctic... | reverse complement strand
GCATTTCTAGAACTGCCATAACAGCTGCCCCATTTTTTTATATTCTCAAAAATTATTTCATGAAACTCTGGCAATGCGGCCATTCCTAGATAGGAAGTTCCACTAAAGTGTAAATGTGTAATTCCGTTTACATAAAGGGTTCTATTTGGTGCTTTTTCTAGCTTCATACTTAAAGTAATAGTGTACCCGTTCCGTTGCTGTCAGAGTAGGTGATAATACCGTTTTTTATGGTAACTCCAGTAGCAATATCTGTTTTCAATAGCAAACTCCCATCCATATCAACATAATCTAAAAGTGGCAGTAAATGCGCAATTGCAGAAATACCAATAGAAGATTCTGTCATGCAACCTACCATTGTTTTTAAGCCTAGTTCTTTTGCTTTTTCCAACATTCTTTTGCCAGGAGTTAAACCGCCACATTTTGTCAATTTTATATTGATTCCATGAAATAAGCCAGCACATTTTTCAACATCACTTTCTACAATACAACTTTCATCAGCAATAATTGGTAACGCAGAAGTATCGAATAATTTTTTAGCACCTTGAAGATCATCTGCTTTTAAAGGCTGCTCTAAAAACTCTACACCCAATTCTTTAAGTTTGAAAGAGTTTTCTATCGCTTCAGTTGCAGACCAACCGCAATTTGCATCAATTCTAAAAATAGCATTGGAATGTTTTCTCAATTCCGTGACTATTTTTATATCGTCTTTTGTCCCTAATTTTATTTTATAAATTGGCCAAGGCAATTCTTTCATTTTAGAGACCATTTTTGCGACCGTATCAATACCAATCGTATAATTTGTCAGTGGATTTTTATCAATATTTAAACCCCAAACTTCATATAGTTTTTTTCCTTTTTTACGCGCCTGTAAATCATTAAAAGCCATGTCTAAAGCACATAATGCAAACATGTTATTTTTGAAAATAGGTTGTAATTTTTTCCAGAAATTTGACGGATTTTCTTTTGAATAAGATGCAATTAATGCGGCATTATTCTGAAGTATTGCCATCATATTGGTAAGCGTAATATTGTAATACGGATTCGAAGTTGCTTCGCCAAAACCACTAAAATCACCATCAATTAATTCTACAATTAGGGAAGGTTGAAAATCGTGCGATTCTCTTGAAATTGTGAAGGTATGTTTTAACGCTAGATCGTAAGAGTGCAGTTTTATCTCCATATTAAATCTTATATTTAGGCTAAAGTTAAAAATAACAATTAGATAAACAAAATAAATTTGGCACTAGTAACTCCACTTTCAGCAGAACACAGTTTAGAAACCAAAGAATTGGCAGAATTTTTTAATGAAACCTTAGGGTTTTGTCCTAATTCGGTTTTAACAATGCAGCGCAGACCTGCCATTTCTAAAGCTTTTATCAATTTAAATAAGGCGGTAATGGCAAATGAAGGACGCGTAACATCTGCATTAAAAAGGATGATTGCTTGGGTTTCTAGCAATGCAACAGGTTGCAGATATTGCCAAGCACACGCCATTAGAGCGGCAGAGCGCTATGGTGCAGAAAAAGAGCAGTTAGATAATATTTGGGAATACAAAACACACCCTGCTTTTTCAGACGCAGAAAGAGCCGCCTTAGACTTTTCTTTGGCAGCTTCTGTGGTTCCAAATGCGGTGGATGCGAGCACTAAAGAAGCGCTCTATACGTTTTGGGATGAAGGTGAAATTGTAGAAATGTTGGGTGTAATCTCTCTTTTTGGATACTTGAATAGATGGAATGATTCTATGGGAACCACTCTAGAAGAAGATGCAATTGATAGTGGAAATCAGTTTTTAGGAAAACATGGTTTTGACGTGGGAAAACACGACGGTTCTAAATATTAGAGAGAAGCACACAAATAAAAACGGCATTTAGTATTCTGAATTTATTTCAGGAATGAATGCCGTTTTCTTTATTCCTTTTTTTGAAGTTGGTCTATAATTGTTGCTGCAATTGAATCCATCAATTTGTGAGAGCTTGTAATTTCTTTATTGATGAGTTGCTCATTAGAAACCATATCTAAAGTTGTTGTAAAAGAATTTTTATACCAATCTTTCCAAGTATTTATAATTTCAATTTGAGTTTTTAAAGAATCTCCATTATTAATCGCAATTTTACTTTGCTTTAATTCTTCATTTAAACGGTGTACAGCAGCTTTTTCTAAATTAGCTATAATTGTTTTTGCGGTGTTTTTATCTGCATTTAACAAGGTATACGCAGCAATTAAAGAAGTGACACCCACATTTTTTAAGGTCGTTTTAGAAACTTTGTCAATTCTATCATTATCGGTGTGGTAAAACTGATCTGTAAAATGCCAAAATAAAACACTTGGAATGTTATTTCTTAGAAATGGCACGTGATCGCTTCCACCTTCAAACGGATTTGTACTCACAAGCCAATTTGCTCTTTTACCTTGCGCTTTAAATTTATCAATTAAAAAATCATTTAAATAATGAGGTTTCATTTGATCTAAGCGCATTTTAGAGCCTCCCCATTCGGTGTGTTTATCATTTCCACGCGTCCAAATTGCACTCGGATCTGGCATTTTTTCGATTAGGAAAACGCCACCTGTTTTCGCTGTATTTTCACCAACCATGTCTAAAGAAATTCCCCATTTAATGTTTTTTGCTCTAATGGAATCCTCTTTTACATATCTTCTTGTGGATATAATTTCGTCTCCCCACAAAAAGGTCAAGGTTCTTTTTGGTTGAAATTCTTTTTTATGGATGAATTTTGCAGTTAATGAAGCCATTTCTAAAGCAACACCAACGCCAGTTGCATTGTCATTTGCACCGGGTTCTTGAATGTGTGCACTAAAGACCAAGCGTTCCTTTGGAAGTTCGTTTCCTTTAATATCTGCAACAATGGTTAGTTCTTCAGAGGGATAAATATTTGTTTCAATGCTTACGTTTAAAGTCACTTTTCCATTTTCTAAAGATTTTTTTAGGCGCTCTTTTGCAGCAAAAGAGAGTGCAATTGCCCAGGGTTTATTTACCGTGTCTAAAGGAATGGAGCGAAACTGAATAGAGGTTGTGTTTTTTTCTGGTTGCAAATAATCAGGATTGTTATAGGTAATTAGTCCAGCAGCTTTGCCTTCAATAATAGCGGCTTTAAAGATTCGATAAGGACTCGTTTCTGCAAAAACTATTTTTCCTTTTACATCGAGTTCAGATAGTTTCTTGAGGTCTTTTATATGTATTACTTCTGCTGTAATTCCGTTTTTTGGGGTGCTGTAAGAATTCAACGCAATCATGTTTCTATTGGTCGCGTGCTGTAATAAGGGTGTTTTTTCGTTATTCATCGTGAGCAGCGCATCAACGGACTCCCAAGTAGGATTTTTAAGCGGACGCTTTTCTATTCTGTAGGTAAGCATCTCTTTTTTAGTTGCATTTTCTTCGAGTACAAAACCTGCTTTCTCTAGGTCATTCGCAATTTTATAGATGGTTTTATTAAAGCCAGTATTTCCAACAACACGCCAATATTTCTCAACAAAAGAAGTGGTCTCAAAAGCTAAGTCTCCTGTAAATTCTTGATTGATTAAATCCGAATAATTAGTAGTAGAAAGTACGCGTGTCTTTTCTTTTTTACAGCTGATTAAAAAAAGAGCAATAAGCAGAAATGGAATTATTTTTTTTAACATGGTTGAGATACTTTATTTTTTGAATTGTTATTATAAATAACAAAACATCTAAAAGTGTTATTTACAACAACAAAAATAATTATTTTAATGAGAAAGTTTCACTTTCAAAAGACAAACCTTTAAAACCTATTTTTATAAAGTTTCTAAAAGACTTTAATAGTGTTCATCAAAACAAAAGAGTGTTGCTTCTTTTGTAAATGTTTGATGCTTTGCAAACGCAAATAACCTAAATGCATCCGTATTTTCTCTATCATTATTTTTGAGGTTTCCGTTTGAGAAAGCTGTTGGATTAAAATGATAATGGTCTTCAATTTCTTTTATAGTTTCTGCAATGTATTTGTGGTTGGAGGTATTTTTAGTTTTTAATTATTCAATAAGCTTATTTACATTTCAATTAAAATAAAAAAAGCTTAATTTGCTTTTATTGCTTCTTTTTTCGAGCTTAATTTCATCAATCTAAAAAATAAAATAGATTTCTTTGTTATAAGTTGATGCATGAATACGTTATATAAATAGAATGAATAAAAACGATTTTAAAGTTAATATCTTTTCATTATCAGAAGGCTTATTTCCCTTGGTGGCGCGTTTGCTTGGTAATAAAACGAAGGCAGAAGATGCGATACAAGAAATAATGATTAAACTTTGGGAGAAAAGAAAACAGCTAGAAAATCATCCAAATGTTAAAGGTTTTGTCTTTTTAACTGCACGTAATTATTGTTTAGATATATTGAGAAAAAAAAGAGTTTTAGTAAGTGATGGAGAATTTCATCTAAATCTTTTAAAAGGCACAAAAGAAGAAACTCAATTAGAAAACAATGAGTTAAACGAAATTATTATTGAGATTTTAAAAAATCTACCCAAACAGCAGAGAGAAATTTTTATAATGAGAGACTTAGATGGTTATGACTTTACAGAAATAGCAATAATTATGGACATTAAAATAACCCACGCTAGAGTTTTATTATCAAGGGCAAGAAAAAAGATAAGTGCAGTATTACAAGAAACATATAGTTATGAAAGAGGAAACTATGAATAAGCTGATTGAGAAATATAAAAATGGAGAGACTTCTTTAAAAGAAGAAGAAACACTCTTTAATAATGTTAAAGAAGAGCAAACAGGGCTTAAAATGTTAGGAGATTTTATAAATAACAATCAAATAGATACACCTCATAATTTTAATGATACATTATGGAAGTCTTTTGACCAAAAAAAGAGTAGGAATAATAGTTTTAAAATTGGTTTTTTCTCTGCAGCTGCTTCAATAGTGCTTATAGTTTCTTTGTATGTTGGTAATCTAAATAGAAACAAATTAAGTAATAGCGAAAAACAAGCTTTATTAAATGAAGCTAAAAACATGTTTTCAGATATAGAGCTCACAAAAACAGTGCACCATATTATTCTTGAGAGTGATTTGATCGTTGTGTACACAAAACAAGAATAAGTAAAGAAAGTTTATTAACAATTAAATATTTAAAAAATGAAAAAATTATTGTTTCCTATTATTATAATGTTCTTCTCTATTTCGCAAGTTCAAGCTCAAAAAATAGAAGTTAAAAAAGATTTGAAAGATAAACTCTATGTAAAATTAAAAGACGGAGTAAAACCTATTATTTATGTAAATGGTAAGGTGTTCGATTTCCCTATGGAATTGATTGATCAAAGTAAAATAGCATCTGTATTTGTTGCAAAAAATCAAGATACTCTAAAAAAATATAATGCGCCTAATGGCGTCGTTTTTATCCAAACCAAAGAATTTGATTCAACAGATATTTCTGAAATAAAAATAACCGATGATAAAAAAATAGGAGGTAAAAAGGGGCCAAAAGTAATTATTGACGGCAAAGTTTCAGACCAAAAGGCGCTAAAAAAATTAATACCTGAGGACATCGAAAAGATGGAAGTCGTAAAAGGCGAAGAAGCCATTAAAAAGTACAATGCTCCTAATGGTGTAATTATTATTACCACTAAAAAAATGTAGTAGAAACTAACTCCTCTTTTAATTTTTGACGAATTAATATTCGTTTTAAGATAATAGCCAACTAAATAGAAGTTTTGAAAGAACTTTTATTTAGTTGGTTTTTTTGTTTGATTACAATGATTGTAATTTCTGTAATTTATATAAAAAAAGACGTTTTTTATATTCAAAATGTAAAGTTTTATTTACATTTGTATAAAAATAATTGCATTATGAAAATTAAGATGTTACCAAATTGGGTTAAGAAGTTAGGCTTTTTATTATTTATTATATGTTCTTTCATTTCAGGATATTCTCATTTTATGGAAGGATTTACAGGACAAACATGTAATTCTGGAAACTATGACGAGTTGGTTGGGAAGGAACTAAGCCATGTTTTTGACATTTTATCAATTTTAGGATTAATTATTTACATGTTTTCTAAAGAAAAAATAGAAGATGATTACATTAATAAATTACGGCTTGAATCTTTCCAACTAACTTCATTTATCGGCTTAGCAATAACTATAATTGCCTACGCAATATCAGAGGAGATAAGACTAACATTAGACTATTTTATTATCTTATTTCTTTGGATTTACTTAGTAACTTTTGCATTTAAAAAAAGGATATATTAATGAAAAATTTAATAAAAGTAGAGCGCGCAAGACATCGTTTAACGCAAGGAGATTTAGCCGAAAAAGTGGGTGTTTCTCGCCAAACTATATATGCTATAGAAAATAATAAATTTAATCCTTCAGTAACTTTGGCAATTAAAATGGCACGTTATTTTAAAGTAACCGTTGAGTATTTGTTTGATATTGAAGAATAATTTTAGTTGTTACAACTCAATTGTTTATAATTTTTGGACAAGCCCCGATAAACATCCGTTAGTTAAATTGAATTTTGTTATCAGAATAATGAGTACTATTTATCTAAAATAATTGAGACTCAAAATGTCTGACTGAGCTTGTCGAAGTCCGTGTTAATTTCTAATTTTTTGATTACTCTTCCCCCCAACAACAATAACAATTTCTCCTTTTGGTGGTTTGTTCGTGTAATGTGCTAAAACTTCGGTAGCGGTTCCTCTAATGGTTTCTTCAAACATTTTTGTGAGTTCTCTAGAAACAGAAACTTGTCTGTCAGCCCCAAAATACTCGACAAAATGTCCCAATGTTTTTATTAATTTGTGCGGAGACTCATAAAAAATAATTGTTCTTGTTTCTTCAGCTAGCAACAACAAACGGGTTTGTCTTCCTTTTTTTACGGGTAAAAAACCTTCAAAAATAAACTTATCATTTGGCAAGCCAGAATTTACCAAAGCAGGTACAAAGGCAGTTGCGCCGGGCAAACAATCTACTTCAATATTATTCTCTACACAGGCTCTACTCAATAAAAAACCAGGATCTGAAATCGCAGGTGTTCCAGCATCAGAAATTAAGGCACAGGTTTCTCCGTTTCTTATTCTATTTAAAACTCCTTGAATCGACTTGTGTTCATTGTGCATATGATGGCTATGCATTTGCGTAGAAATTTCATAATATTTTAATAGTTTTCCGCTTGTACGCGTGTCTTCTGCTAAAATAAAATCGACTTCTTTTAGAATCCGAATGGCTCTAAAAGTCATGTCTTCTAAATTGCCAATTGGTGTAGGTACTAAATATAATTTACTCATTAAATTAGTGATTAAAAATTTCTAAATAATCATCAAAAACATACAAACGATTTCTTTGAGAGCCAGTAATTTCTCTTAAAATTTTCAAGTTTTCAAGTTTATTTATCAGTTGATATGCAGATTGTGGTTTTTTATCAATAATACTTCCAATTTTTTGTGCGTCAATAACTGGATTGCTATATAAATAATCTATTATTTTATGAGCATCAGCACTTCTTGCTCCCAATTTCGTAATTTTCTCCTCTGTAGATTTAGATAAATGCAGTATCGAATTAAAAGTTTCCACACCATTTTTGGAGGTTTCTATAACACCTGTTAAAAAAAATTTAAACCATTGATTGATATCATTATGAGTTCTAACTCGCATTAAATTATCATAATACAAATTACGGTGTTTTTCAAAAAAATCTGATAAGTATAAAATTGGTTTTTTTAGAATACCCTTATTTACAAGATACAAAGTAATTAACAGCCTTCCCACTCTTCCATTTCCATCTAAAAAAGGATGAATTGTTTCAAATTGATAATGAATTAAAGCAATTTTTAGTAGATCAGGCATAGGATTTTCTAAATCATTGGCAAAATTCTCAATATCCGAAATCAATTCATTTACTGTATTGTGAATTGGAGGGATAAAAACAGCATCATTAATTGTAGCTCCACCAATCCAATTTTGGCTACTTCTATATTCTCCAGGTAATTTGCCATTACCTCTAACACCTTGTAATAATATGTTATGAGTTTGTTTTATTAAACGACTCGAAAATGGAAGATTTTGAAGCAGATTAACTCCGTGATTCATTGCCTGAATATAATTTTGGACTTCTTCCCAATCATCTCTTTTTTCAATAGAAACATCTTCTTTTTTTAGAAATACTTCTTCAATATTGGTTTGTGTTCCTTCTATTTTTGATGATTGTGTCGCTTCTTTTGCAATATGCATTTGTGTAAATAAATCAATATTCACATATTCAGAATACATATCTAATCTTCCTAATTGTCTATCTGCTAAACTTAATAGCTGAAGTAATTTCATATCATTTATCATCCAATCTCGATGAACAAGAGAGGGTTGAAAACTTTTATAATATCCTTGATTTAGATATAAACCAGCATTAAAATTTATCATAATAAGAAAGTTTATTATTATGTAAATATACAAAAAATCATAATAGCCGATTTTTTATTGTGATTTATTTTAAAAAATCATAATAGCTAGGTTTGTTATTATGATTCTAAATACTTTCATACGTTTCCAAAGTGATATCTGCAATTATATCTCCTGTATGTTTTATGCTTAAAGGCTCAAACAATACAATATGCACTTCTTCTTTTGCAATCGGTTTGTGCTCAACGCCTTTAGGGATGATATAGAATTCGCCCTCATTTAAAGTGATGGTTTTGTCTCTTAGTTCAATATCTAGGCTGCCTTTTATGACCATAAAAAGTTCGTCTTCGTTGTCGTGCTTATGAAAAAGGAATTCGCCCTTTAGTTTTGCTAATAAAATTTGTTGTCCGTTTAATTCTCCAACTTTTTTTGGTGACCAATGATCTGAAAATAGTTTGAATTTTTCTTGAATATTAATTATGCTCATATCGCGAATTTACAAAGAATTGGACGGATTCTGCGTTACCGATTGTAGCATTTGTTTGAGCTCTTGCGCTTTTTGGCGGGAAGCGAGTGCGAAAAGCGGGGTATTTCTCTTTAGAAATGAACGCCCAAAAGGTTATAATTCAAACGAAATTGTTTAATTTTGCGGTTCATTAAAAGAAAAGAAATGTATAGAAGTCATTCTTGTGGCGAGTTAAGAGCATCGCACATAAATACAGAGGTAACCTTAGCAGGTTGGGTTCAAAAATCGCGTGATAAAGGGTTTATGGTTTGGATCGATTTACGAGACAGATACGGAATTACGCAGTTAATTTTTGACGATGCCCGCACGCCAAAAGAAATGATGGAAAAAGCAAAATCTTTAGGAAGAGAATTTGTGATACAAATTACAGGAACTGTCATCGAAAGAGAATCTAAGAACTCTAAAATGCAAACAGGTGCTATTGAAGTATTGGTTTCTAAGTTAGAAATTTTAAATGCATCGATAACACCACCTTTTACAATTGAAGATAAAACAGACGGTGGTGAAGATATTCGAATGAAATACAGATATCTTGACATTCGAAGAAACCCTGTAAAAGACAGTTTAATTTTCCGTCATAAAGTATCAATGGAAGTTCGTAAATACTTGTCTGATCAAGAATTTATAGAAGTTGAAACGCCTTATTTAATAAAGTCTACGCCAGAAGGCGCTAGAGATTTTGTAGTTCCTTCGAGAATGAATGGAGGGCAGTTTTACGCCCTACCACAATCTCCACAAACATTTAAACAACTATTGATGGTTGGTGGAATGGATAAATATTTTCAAATTGTAAAATGTTTTAGAGATGAAGATTTACGTGCAGATAGACAACCAGAGTTCACACAAATTGATTGTGAAATGGCTTTTGTTGAGCAAGAAGATATTTTAAATATTTTTGAAGGTTTGACGCGTCATTTACTAAAGGAATTGAATAATGTTGAGGTGGCAGAATTCCCAAGAATGTTATACGATGATGCGATGCGCTTGTATGGAAACGACAAACCAGACATCCGTTTTGGAATGGAATTTGGCGAGTTAAATGCAGTAACCCAGCACAAAGATTTTGGTGTTTTTAATAGCGCAGAATTGGTTGTTGGATTTGCTGTTCCTGGAGGAAATGCATACACAAGAAAAGAAATAGATGCGCTTATAAAATGGGTAAAGCGGCCACAAGTTGGTGCTTTGGGAATGATTTATTGTCGAGTAAATGAAGACGGATCTTTTAAATCTTCGGTAGATAAATTTTACGACGAAGAGGACTTTGCCAAATGGGTGGAAATTACCGGGGCAAAAACAGGCGATTTAATTTGCATGTTGTCCGGAGAGACCAATAAAGTAAGAGCACAATTGTCTGCTTTAAGAATGGAGTTAGCTGAGCGCTTAGGGTTGCGTGATCCGAAAGTATTTGCACCACTTTGGGTAATTGATTTTCCATTGTTAGAATTAGACGAAGAAACTGGTCATTACCATGCAATGCATCATCCTTTTACTTCTCCGAAACCAGGACAAATGGAATTGTTAGATACAGATCCAGGAGCAGTAAAAGCAAATGCATATGATTTGGTTTTAAACGGAAATGAAATTGGTGGTGGCTCTATTCGTATTCACGACAAACAAATGCAAGCGACGATGCTGCGCCATTTAGGTTTTTCTGATGCTGATGCCAAAGCACAATTCGGTTTTTTAATGGATGCTTTTGAATATGGTGCACCACCACACGGAGGTTTGGCTTTTGGTTTGGACAGATTGGTTGCTATTTTAGGCGGACAAGAAACGATCAGAGATTTTATTGCGTTTCCTAAAAATAATTCAGGACGTGATGTGATGATTGATGCACCTGCTTTTATAGATGAAACACAGTTGAAAGAATTGAGCTTGAAACTAGATACTCAAGAATAGAACGCAACCACGAGGAACTTGCCACCTGAGAACCGAGAAGACAAAGTAAGCTCTTTATAAATATGTAGACCTCAAAAGTTTATAAAATTGGTGGGGTCTTTTTGTCTTATTTTTTTGCTACTTTTAGTTTATGAAAAATCGAACATTACTTTTACTTTTATTTATTTCAATCGCTTCATTTTCTCAAGAAATTACGGGTGATGAGTTATTAGAAAAAGCAATTCAGTTTCATGACCCAAATGGAAACTGGAAAACGTTTGAAGGCGCACTTTTTGTTACTATGGTAACCCCTGAGAGTTCCAATAGAAAGAGTGAAATTAAGATTAATTTACCAGAACAATATTTTTCAGTAAAAGCTATAAGTAAAGAAATTAGTACAGAATACACCTTGCATAAAGAACTTTGTACTGTTGGAATTAATGGAAATTTGAATCCGTCTGAAGCACTAAAAAAGAAACACAATTTAAATTGTGAACGTGCAAAAATGTATAAAAATTATTACACGTATTTGTATGGTTTGCCAATGAAACTAAAAGATGAAGGCACTATTATCGATCAAAAAGTAGTAAAGAAAACTTTTAAAAACAAAGAATACTTAGTCTTAAAGGCTATGTATAACAAAGAAGTTGGTAAGGATACTTGGTGCTTTTATTTTGATCCAAAAACGTATGAAATGGAAGTGTATCAGTTTTTTAAAGAAGCAAAAGATAGTGGAGAATATATCTTATTATCAGGTTTAGAAACTATAAACGATATTAAAATGCCTAAAAAGAGAGCTTGGTATTACAACAAAGATAACGGCTATTTAGGAACAGATATTCTGACCACAAAAAAGTAAATATGAATGTCATTTCAACATAAGAAATGAATTAGATAGAGAACGCTAAATGTATAAGAATGTCAAGAGATTTACCTTATCGTCAAAATGACAAAACAAATTGAAATGCCAACAATAAAGAAAATATATAAAAAAATATTAGTCTGGAGATATAAATATATTTCTCAGCGTCAGTTTATATACATATTAAGCATTCTAGTCGGTTTTTTATCTGGTGTTGCCGCACTTCTTTTAAAAAACCTAACACATTTTTTTCAGCATCTCTTAGAAGGTAATTTAGTGCGTTATTACCACAATGCTTTTTATTTTGTATTCCCAATTATTGGACTTGCTGTTGTTTATTTTATTATAAAATTTATTTTAAAAGAGAAGGTAGATCACGGCATTCCATCAACACTTTTTGCAATCTCTAAACGAAAAGGATTTATAAAGCGAAAAAAAATGTTTGCCTCCATATTAACAGCACCATTAACCGTTGGGTTTGGTGGTTCTGTTGGTTTAGAAGGTCCTACTGTTGCAACAGGTGCAGCAATAAGTTCTAATATTGCACGTTTATTTCATCTAAACCAAACAACTAGAAGTTTGTTAATTGGTTGTGCCGCTGCGGGGGCTTTATCATCCATATTTAAAGCGCCAATTGCCGCTATAATTTTCGCCATTGAAGTATTTAGTTTAGACTTAACAATTGCTTCTATGCTGCCATTGCTTTTAGCATCCTTATCTGCAATTATTACATCCCATTTTTTCTTTGGGTCTGATGTTTTACTCCCTTTTAAAACAGAAGCTATTTTCTCCATAAAAGACGTTCCTTTTTATATTATTTTAGGAGTAGTTACCGGTTTAACGTCTATCTATTTTACTGAAGTTTATGATAGAATTCAAAAGCTTTTCGATAAAATAGATTCTCCAATAAAACGCTTATTAATTGGTGGAACTGGTTTAGGAATTTTAGTATATTTTATTCCGCCTTTGTATGGTGAAGGTTTTGAGGTGATTAATAATTTAATTGCCGGAAACCCTGAAGAGGCCTTAAAAAATAATTTTATGCACTTAGACCTCACAAATGTTTGGGTTGTTATTTTATTATTAATCGGTTTGGTTTTTTTTAAAATTATAGCAAGCGCGCTGACATTTGGTGCTGGTGGTGTAGGAGGTATTTTTGCGCCAACGCTATTTATGGGAAGCATTTTAGGAAATTGTGTCGCAAAAATAATTAACGTTACAGGTTTTTCTTCTGTTTCAGAAAGTAACTTTACTTTAGTTGGTATGGCTGGTTTAATGGCTGGTGTTCTGCACGCACCATTAACTGCAATATTTTTAATAGCTGAAGTTACTGGAGGTTACGAGCTTTTTATTCCGTTAATGATTACATCTGCAATTGCTTATTCTATTGCAAAACAAGTGCATCCTTATTCTGTCTATGCAATGGAATTAGGTAGAAAAGGAGAACTAATTACCCATGATAAAGACCATGCAGTTTTAACCTTAATGGATATTAATAAGGTAATTGAAAGTAACTTTATTTCAATTTATCCGAATATGAATTTAGGGGAAATGATAAAAAAAGCAGTTGTAAAATCGAATCGGAATATTTTTCCGGTGGTAGATAAAGAAAGTGATAAATTGTTAGGCATTATCCTCTTAGACGATATTAGACCCATTATGTTTGATCAAACATTGTATGAGACCTCATTTGCGCGAGAAGTAATGCACAAACCACCAGAAACTATTGAAGTTGGTAAAGATAGAATGACCGATATCATGAAGAAATTTCAGAAAAGTGGCGCATGGAATTTACCAGTTATAGAAAATAAGAAATACATCGGTTTTATTTCTAAATCTAAGTTATTAAATGCTTACAGAAATAAGTTAATTGAAGTTACCAGCTAAAGAAAACTGAAATGAGAACAAACAATTTCACGCAAAATATGCTAAAGAAATCTGACGCTGAGTTAGAACATATTTTTGAAGAGAAAGACACCTATAAAGACGAAGCAATACAAGCTGTAATTTGGGAATTAGAAAACCGTAATTTAATTGAAAAAGATACAATTAAACCAGTTATAATTCCAGTAGACAACGAAGCTGATGTTGAGGAAAACCAGAAAGATAGCAAGGATATTAGTGAACGCTCTTTTGAAGCATTAGCCTTACCAGTTTTGTACTCTAAGAAGGCTATACAAGGTTTTACTATTTTTTTCAGCACATTATTTGGTGCCATTTTATTGATGAGTAATTTACAGAAAATGAACAAACCAAAAGCAAGAATAGAAGTTTTTGTCTTTGGAATAGTCTATACCATTTTTACGATTGTACTTTTAAACTACCTTCCAAAAACATTTTTTTTAACATTGATTTTTAACATTGTTGGATATGCTATTTTAATCGAATATTACTGGAATAAAAACTTAGGAAAAGAGTTTAAACACGAAAAGAAACAAGTTAAAAAACCATTAATTATTTCATTGTCAGTTTTAGCAGTTTTAGTGTTTTTTTCAATGATACCAGCTTTTTTATAAGTTAGTTCTTGCTTTGAATTTATCTTGAGCATCGTTGAAAGACCCTGTTTTCTTTAATTTTGTTCCCGATACATCACCCAAAAAGCTTGACATTCAAACTGACAATTAAAAAGGATGCTGTTTCGATTAGGGTTAGTTGTTGTGTGCTTTTTTGTTTTTACGAACCCTGTTTTTATTCAATTAGATTATTTTTGTTGCCTGCTTTAGAAGCTTCGGGAGGAAAAACCCCAAATTAGAAATTTAGTTAGCTGAAAACAAGATTAAGAATCCCATTGATCTTCTATAGGAATCCAGTCTTTTTGAGATTTCATAATTGGTTTTTGGTGCACTTCACCTGTTTTTAAGCAAGTAAAAAGTAAAAAAACAGTTTCTAAATCTTCAGCATTTAAGAGCAAAATATTGCTAGTGCTTTCTTCTTTTGAGCTTGAAAAGCCATCTGTTATTTCTGCTATTTTAAAGCTATTTTTATAGATAGATTTTTTGTCAAAATAATGAACTCGAACTTCATAAAAATCACCTTCTAATTTTAATTGAAAAATTGAACGCTCTTTATTCTTAGAAATTAAAACAAGGTTTTTCTTACTTTTATTAAGAATAGTATAGGATATTCTCCATTTCCAAAACTTGAATTTTTTAGCAATCGTATAGATAGTTTCGTTTTTTAAACTATAAATCTCTGAGGTCGTTTTTCCAAATTCTAAAAACCAACTTGCGCTATATTTTAATGTATTTTCAGCAGTATACACTTTAAAATTATTTGTAGAATGGTCAATCTTGTAAATTTTTTTCTCCATATTTCTTATTATATTTAAAAAATTGAGAACCAAATCAGAATTTTTTATGAGCGCGCTCTGATTTTATTTAGGTATTTAAAAAGCTGTTAGTTAAAGACACTAAATTTGATTTCGTTCTTTACAAAACGATTTTAATACTCGATTCGGCTATAGCTGTTAATTTTTCTTTTTTTTAAAATTTAAAGATAGAACTTTTTGTAATTTTGCAGTATGAAGTTATTAATAAAAATATTATTCATTATTTTTTTGGTCTGGATGTGTGTGGGTGCTTATTTAGTAAATACAGAACACGAAAAAGCGGAAGTTGTAATGGGTTTAGGCATTTTCTATTTGTCGTTTTTATTTATGCCTATGTTCATTTATTATAGGTATCGAGATGGTAAGTACAAAAAATATATTCTGAATGATCAGAAGTTAAGAGAAGCTTTTAGCCAACAAGCAAAGAAGTAATTTGTTATAGTAAAGGATGCAATCAATTGCAGAATATAGACACCCTAAATTCTAAGCAGACCTCTTTTAACTTTTTTCAAAAAGAGCTATTTATTAACCTAAAGTAAAAGGTTTCTTAATATGCTTTATAGATTCTAAGTAGATAAAAAAACTAATTTTGCAATGCAGAAAGCCTTGTAAACTTTCAGTATTTGAATTTGAATTAATAAATTTAACGGTAACATTTGTTACCGTTTTTTTATGACTTAAAGAGAAGAATAGTTCGTACTTTTGCAGCATATGATAGACCCAAAAGAAGCAATTTCAGAAAAGGCAGTTTTAATTGGAATAATTACACAACAACAAGACGAAACACAGTCTGATGAGTATTTAGACGAGTTAGAATTTTTAACATCTACAGCTGGGGGAGTTGCCGTAAAACGATTTGTTCAAAAGATGGAAAGACCGAATCCTAAAACTTTTTTAGGTGTTGGTAAATTAGATGAGGTAAGAGCTTATATAATAAGCAATGGGGTTGGAACCGCAATTTTTGATGACGAGTTATCGCCAGCACAAATAAGAAATATAGAAAAAGTTTTAGATTGTAAAATCTTAGATAGGACCAATTTAATCTTAGATATTTTTGCACAAAGAGCACAAACAAGTTCTGCGAAAACACAGGTAGAATTGGCGCAATGTCAATATTTATTACCCCGGTTAACAAGACTTTGGACACACCTTGACAAGCAAAAAGGGGGTATTGGAATGCGTGGTCCTGGAGAAACAGAAATTGAAACAGACAGGCGTATTATTCGGGATAAAATAGATGTCTTAAAAAAGAAATTACTTACAATTGACAGGCAAATGGCTGTTCAACGAAAAAATCGGGGAAAAATGGTGCGGGTTGCTTTGGTTGGGTATACCAATGTTGGGAAATCTACACTGATGAATGTAATTAGTAAAAGTGATGTTTTTGCAGAAAATAAATTATTTGCAACTTTAGATACTACGGTTAGAAAAGTGGTTATTAAGAACATTCCTTTTCTAATGACAGACACCGTGGGTTTTATTAGAAAACTGCCAACACAATTAGTAGAATCTTTTAAATCTACTTTAGATGAGGTGAGAGAAGCAGATTTGTTGTTGCATGTTGTAGATATTTCACATCCAAATTTTGAGGATCATATTGCTTCTGTAAATGCTGTTTTAGCAGATATTAAATGTGCAGACAAACCAACATTAACGGTTTTTAATAAGATTGATGCATATGCGCATGATACAATCGACGACGACGACATTGTTACAGAAAGAACCAAACAACATTACACGTTACAAGATTGGAAAAAAACCTGGATGAATGACAAAGAGGAAACTTCTATCTTTATTTCTGCTTTAAACAAAGAAAATTTGGAAGATTTTAAGGAAATAGTGTATGAAGAAGTGAAGAAAATTCATATTGAACGTTTTCCTTATAATGATTTTTTATATCATGAATATAAGGAGGAGTAAATGCTATCAATTAGCGTTTTTGAGTATGCTGAAAGCAAAAAAAAACCTAATGAATAAGAAAGTATTTGAAATCACGAAAATAGATTGTCCTTTAGAGTAGGATCTTATCCGAGCTAAATTTTGCCGGAAAGAAAACAACTATTGAAGAAACTTACCAAATAGATTTTAAAGAAAATAAAAATCAAAAAAACTACTTTGGTTTGTACTAACTTATAAATCTTTCTTCAAAATAGAAATTGAAACGGGTTTGATTTCAAAATCAATAGGTCTTGTTGCGGATAGTATAGAGATGCTTGCAGACAGTTTCGTTTATGCCATTAGTTTGGTTGTGTTAGGTGGCGTTTTTATCAAAAAAAAGTGGGCTGTAAAGTTTGCTAAATATTTTCAAATAACGTAATGATCAACTTTAGGAGAAATAATTGCAGTAGTTTTGGTAAATTGACTAAGCTCGAGTAACCCTGATTGGATTATTAAAACAATCGTTTTTATTTTGGTAATTCAAGGAGCATTAAGAGCACGGAAACTAAGTATATAAAAAAACCGGCTATTTCTTTTCATCTTCAATAATTCCCATTATTTTATTTCTAGCTTTCCATGATTTTCTTGCATGTGCTTGCAAATCTGCAACAGAATCACTTTCATCCATAATTTCTAGACCTAACAGCGTTTCTATTACATCTTCTTGTGACACAATTCCGCAAACAGAACCATATTCATCAACAACCAAAGCAATATG
>ENA-ORXF01001129-ORXF01001129.1-marine-metagenome-genome-assembly--contig:-NODE-1129-length-17647-cov-5.414513_pt1 | contig 17647 bp, 19 predicted proteins | sample MGYA00237864_ERZ511476 | MGnify/ENA primary metagenome ERZ511476 (study PRJEB26306, sample SAMN06343908) | marine metagenome | isolation source: coastal waters | place: Atlantic Ocean: West Antarctic... | reverse complement strand
AAAAATTGTAAGATGACCCACCGGGCATACGATGAGTTACTCAAAGATAAATCTACGATTGCTGAAGGACCTCATACTAATCCAACCTCTTTTGTATATTTATCTCATTTCGAAATTTGAAATTGAATTTTTAATATTTATCATTAATAAATAATGAAGTTGATAAACAATTGGTTAGATAGTATTATAATATGTCTTGTAATACTAGGATTATCATTGGGGTTTAGTTTCACTAAACTAAACGAATGGTTCACAAAAAAAAATCTATTATATTATATCTATGGGAAAAAGAAATAAAATAGACCAACAAAAATATTGTTATCAGTATTATCAAATTAGGACATCATTTAAAGCAAAATATCCTGACCGAGCATTTAATCTAATTGAATGGAAGATTGAAAATGGATATCCTATTGATTTTGAAATTGAAACATTAGGTAAAGATATCGCAAGAAAATCAAATGGAAAATGTAAAGATAATTGGTACAATAGGAGAGGTTTAAATTATAGTACGAGTTTAACTCAAACGACAGGAGAATATATAATTAATTTTGATTAATTATAATATCAAAAATATCAATATGGTTATCTTGAGGAAAATCCCACTCTATATCTTTACCATTCATAAAATCGAAATAATCTGATGTACGACCATGTCCAATATGAACTGCATCAAAAGTATCCATTATGTCGGTAACAGACCATCTCGCTAGATTCCAATCCATGTCATCCTCCTCTTCAATACGATAATGTAAATCTATATATACTTTTCTAGCAAAATCTATTGATTTTAAAACATTATGATAATTTAGTTTTTTAAGATAATTATGATGAATCAGTAATTCATTCATATGAAGTTTCGATTCATCATCTAATTCTTTATTTAGATTATCAATCATATCATAACAATAATGACACATAGTTTGTTAGTATATTACCTTAATATATCTTTAACTATTATGGTAAATTAATCACAATCTTTTTCAATGTATTTTTCCATGTTAATTATTCGTTTTTTATGACGGTCCTCAATATGTGCAATCTTATCTTCGAAAAATCTACGCTGTTCAACTAATTTCATTTCTGATAAATCCGATTTTTCCTCTAATTCTTGAATTTTGTTATCTTTATCTTTTGACATATTGTAAAATTCTTTTTCTGAAACATAACCCTTCCCCTCAAGACCATCGGTTAATTCATCTACTGTTTCTTTTAATTCTTTTAATTCATCTACTGTTTCTTTTAAAATATAATCAAGATATCTGTAATCATACTTTTCAGATATTTCATCTGTTCCTGGTGGTTCTCTCATTTGTAGTGATGCGATAAACATACCAAAGAAAAGTTTATTAAAGTGATACAGTATATTACCCTTCTTCCATCCAGCATTATTATGTCCATATCCTTCGAGTGTTTGTTCAGGAATAGTGGGGTCTAATAATCTCAATAACATAGCCATATCTGTTTTTTTAAATTTTTTACCAATCTCTATTTTTGATGACATTACCTTAACAAATCTCTCCACATCAAGTGTTTCTACTTGACTCATTAGTATTACAATAGATAATATCCTTAAATACCTTAATCTTCTATGATTAATTATGGATAACAAAAACCCATACTTAAAAAAAAACCCATAATATTAACTACATGTGTGAACAGAAACACAAAGTGTTTTACGATTGGTATCCTATAGACACTTTGCCTCCTTGGACAAGGATATGCTTAATATTAAGGGTTTTCAAAAAGATTATGGGGTTTTCATTTACTTGAAATTATCTTTAGAGAATCCATCATTTTTATGAAATCACCATTACTGATATTTAATCTATTGTCATAAATTAATTCACATAAAGAAATTATATGTAATTCTTCTTTAGATTTAGACCGAACCATTTTATGAGCAGGGAGTAATCTTTCTTCTGCTGTGCTACTGAAAGATGTCTTTGAGGCAACTGCGTTTTCCTCAAGCTTCCTTGTAATTTCATCATAATAGTATTGATTTCGGTCCATGGTATCCTATTATACTCATTTGATTAAAAATACAGAATCGAAACGAATTTATTTCTTGGATTTATCAAAAATATCATTTTCATTTAATACCTTTTTCTTTTCAAGTGTTTTAAGAACTTTAAGATTGTCTACATATTTTGGTTTCACTGTCTTCTTACAAGAAGTATCTACATTATCTGTAACACCGGACCTCTTAATTATCTTTTTATAATTTAGTTTCTTAGGCATAGGACTGTTTATTAATTTAAATGTTAAAAAAATAATATCAATACCTTTTATAAATGTCCTTACTAATAACGTCTTCTAATATTCCAGGGAAAACAAATCAACCAGGTATAGCTAACCCAGGTAATTATAGGAACCATATCAAGAATGTATTGACTATTCCTGAAAATAGTGAAGTAGCAGTTGAAAGTGTTAAAATTAATCGCAATCCTCAATTAGATTATGAAACTAGTTCCGTTACAAATTTTTGGTTTGGTGAAAGATTGTCTACAGAACAACGTAGACACACAGCTCAACAAGAATCCGTGACGTATATTATTCCTACTGAAAATATAATTAGAGGAAATTTAAATCCTTTAGATTTTGCTCAAGAATTTCGAACCGTCATTGAAAATGCTTATTCATTGCATCCTGAAATTGATACCGTTACTGGGGTTGGTGTAAGTACCACAGGGACTAGTACCTTTTCTGGATTTGATTATATTATCGACCAAGTTGGTTCTCCTCCAACTAGTTTAGTTCCTCCTGCTTCGTCAGCTTTTAGAATTAGTGGTTCTGCTGCTTATGCGATAGTAAGTGGTTCAGGTCAATTTACTCAGAACGCTAGTGGAAACGCATTAGGTTCTCAGTATCAATGTCACGGAGAAGGGGCAACTGGTGGTCCTATATCTTTATATGATGGTGAACTAACTTTCAACGTGACTCAAGCTAACGCTTCAGACTGGACAGTTGGATTATCTAGACCATTCACTGAAGACCCTGATGGGGTTATCACGGACCCTATTAGACATATGGGTATGGTTGGTGAGGGTATTGGTAAAAGTGGTCGTGAATTCTATGACTATGCTGTTGAAAGTAAAGAAGGTAAAATTAGATTATATCATTCTGTACCAGTAAATACTACAAGACCAGGAGGAAATTATATGGCCCGTAGTCCAGAGGGTCTTATGATGAGAGAAATAATATATTTTGAGAAAAATAATACATCATTTACTTCCAATAATGTTGCTAACACTTCTTTCGCAACTGGTTTAGCCATTGCATCATCAGCAATTACAGATATCACATTTCAAGTAGAGAATGAAAAAGTATATATTTATGACCAGAATTCTTCTCTTATTTGTGCTCCTGTAACAGTGAATGCTTCTTCTAAAGGTCAGGTACCTAAACCAGTGGGTCAAACATGTTGGAAGATGTACCCAACTGTTGGATTATGGGACACAGCAGATAAAATTCTAATAAGTGATTATGAATGTAGAACATCAACCACGATTAGAAATAATGTTCCACAAAATAATTGGTTTACAAGATGTACACAGGCAGTAGATAATGTTGTATTAGATGAGGACGGTGTAATTAATATAAATGATTTACAACCTTGGACAAATGCTTTTAGTTGGGTCTGGGCAGTAGATGGACGAGATTTATATCAACCTTATTTGGCTCATGATCTTACACCGGGAACTCCTCTTACTGGAGGAACAATTCACAAATATAATGGTATAAGTGGTTCTCTCATGGATAGTTATGAAAATATTTTTGTAATGGGAAAAAGTGAAAGATATATGTCTAGGAACATCCAACTTTGGCAACCGAATACAATGAATGTATTAGGTTTTGACCCGTATTCAATAAATCCAACTTCAGGGATGGCTAGTCGAGGGGCAGCAGCAGCATCAGGAGCATCCTTTACATCTGTGTCAAGACCAAATTTATCAAGTGAGTCTGCTACCTTTATTCGTATTCCTACTCTTAGCCATGAAACTTATAATTTCTCAACTGGTAATCCTTCTAAGATTTTATTCCAACTCCCAAGATTCGATAATTCTGGAGCAGAAGAAGGTAATTTATTCTTTCAAAATAATGATAAAACATATGTTGATTTAAAAAACACAGCTCCTCTCCATCTCACGGATATAGATGTTCAGTTTGTAAGAGTTAATGAAACACTGGTTGATGATTTAACTGGTAATTCAAATGTTGTCCTCCATATCCGACCCAAGTAATAGAAAAATAAACCTTCTATCTTTTTAATAACTTCTCTATCTTTTTTTGTTATCTCATATTATAATGAGTTTACCGACCATAGAAATGCCTACACCGATAAAATCAAACATCATTGATGTAATTGAAGAAAACCTACTTGCTTCTGATGAGCAGGATGAAGAAGACCAACAAGGCCAAGGGTCCGAAGATGATATAGTTCATGTTTCCCCACGAGAAGGTATTGCTGAAGAAGATGTTTTCGAACCACCTCCTGTAATTAAAAAACTAAAAATTTCAGATGACGTAGATGTTATACCTACAGAATCATCAGTAAGTTCAGAAATAGGTCAGGTCGAGTCGACCAAAAAAAAAGGTAAGAGGGCATACAATAGGAAACAACCAATGTCTGAAAAACAAAAAGCACATTTAACAAGAATAAGAGTCAAGGCTCAAGAAACAAGAACACGTAAGGCAGCAGAACGTAAATTAGAAAGAGAATCTCAAGATGAATTAAAGGCAGAGGAGAGATTACTTGTTAAAAAAGAATTACAAAAGAAAAAGAAACAAGTGAAATTGAAAATTAAAGAAACGGATGAATTCCTTACATCAGAGACTGATGATCCTCAACCTCCTCCTGCACCCAGACCTAGAACTAAAGAAGTTAAAACCACCAGCCCACAGCCTTCGGCGGGCGCAGCTTCATATTCTCAAGAATCATTGGACCAGGCTGTATTTAATGGGATACAACAGTATGACAATCAAAGGAAACAACAAAAGAAAATTAAAAAAGTACAACAGCAGAAGGATGCTATTGAACAAAAGAAAATCCAAGTTATTCAGAATGCGATACAACCTCAACAAGGTCCGGACCCATGGAGAGCATTATTTAGTTAACTAACTTGTAAATTGAGATTAACTTATTTTACTTTTAAAAATAAAATCTAATAATTATTAAAATGGAAAATAGTAAGGGACCAACAATATATCCTGTAAAAGCACTACCTGCTGATGTACAAAGAAGACCTCTACATCCTAATATGCCCCAGCTCCCTACAATCATGACTATTGTTGCTCCAACGGCATCGGGCAAGAGTGTGCTTTTATCGAATCTGTTATTACGGGAAGACATGTATGGTGGGAAAGACCCATTATTTGATAATATAACCGTAATGAGTAATACGATTAATTCAGATGTTACATCTCGATTCCTTAGGGAAGCCTGTGATTGTTATGATTTTTACGATGATGTGGTATTAGGCAATATTATACAACAACAGAAAAGTTATGAGGACCCCGAAGATAGACCATTCATCGCATTAGTATTTGATGATATCCTCGGGTCAGTAAAAAGGTCATCATATTTGAATTCTTTAGTCACAAGGGCTCGGCATTATGGGGTAGGATTATGTGTTTGTTCTGTTCAGTCATTCAAATCTTTGGGACCAACGATCCGTAATAATTGTAATTCATTCATATGTATGAATCTCCAAAATATGTCAGAACTGGACAAAATTTCTGACGAATATAATGGGATGTTCGGAGGCGACGAAAAGTTCAGACAAATATATCACCATGCGACTCAAGTACAGTATGATTTTTTATATTTGGACCTCAAATCCAATCCTTCTCGTGCACTACGAAACTTCGAAGAAGTCATAGCTGTAGGGGACCAATTAAATTTCGACCCATCATCAACAATAAAAAAAGAGATACCTACATGAAACATAGACCACTAATGACATACATAAATCCTACAAGAGTTAGTAGGGGATGAATATAATATCCTACAGCTATAAAATAAACTACATATATGAATAAAAATACTTTTGCTTCTAATGGAGTAAAATCAATAATATAATCGTCAACATCTATCATAGTTCCTTATTATAGCATAAATAAAAATTTCAACATTTAAATTAAAGTATTGTTTTAAATTATAAAATGTCAGTCTATGGTTATTCTCAAGAACTTAATACGGGAAATATGTACTCAGCAAGGACGCGTGCGTTTAATGATGGTGTAAGGGCACATAATCAGATACAAACTGATAAATATAAAACAGCATTAAAGAATCAAATAGGTGATATTACAAATGATAATTCTCAACGTCATACAGATGAAGCAGTACAAGGTGTTGAACGTGGTGAGGGAGTATTAGCGACTGGAGCGGCACTAACGGGAGAAGTTAGTGGAGTCGCAAAGAATGGAGTAGGTTATTTTAAACTTGCTACCGAACAAAGATTAAATACAATGGGGAGTACAGCAAGGAAGTTAGTTGCTGGTAAAGATATTGGTAAAGCAGCAGAAGTCACTCAAGACCCTGCTGATTTAGAACGTGTAGCGAGATTAAATACATTTGGGACAGGTGAGAAAGCACAGGCAGCATTTGATGCTCTTGCTCCTGCCTCCAAAAAGGCACTTGTAGCAACTCAAGGATTATCAGGTGTTGCTAAAACGACAGGGACAGTTGTAGAAGCAGGCGTACAAGGGTCAGAAGCAGGAGAAACAATAGAATCATCAGGACTTGGTGCGGCAGTAATAAAAGCTGGATTAAAGAAAGTCCCTGGAGTTGCTTCTGGTCTTGGAGAGGCTGGATTATCAACTGTTTCAGAAGTAGGTGGTAAAGCATTGGGAGCAGTAGGGGGTGCGGTTGATTTAGGTTCATCGATTGATAATCTTATACAAGGTAAATCGTGGTTTGGAACAGATGATACTAAACAAAAATGGGGAGATTCATTACAAGAGGCTGGTGCTGCTATGGATATTGTTGGAACTGCTTTTCCTCCTCTTGAATTATTAGGAGGTATAGTTGGATTAGTTGGTGCTGGAATTGATTCTTATGATGAAATAAAAAAGGATATTGATAAAAAGAAATCTGACGCAGCTACAATCCATAAACCTGCTCCTGATAAAATAAAAGTATCCCCAACATATCAATCACTAGGTTTAGTAGCATCAGCACCAATATCTTCTAAAACATTAATAACGGGTTCATCAACTTTTTAAATAAGTAACAATTAAATTTTTTATATTATACTCATCATAAATAGTATCTATGTCTTCTTTTTTCGTTTCAAGTGATAAAATTAAAGTCGGTCAGACCGAGGTGAGTGTACCAGCAGAGAATGGAATGAATTTCAATCCTGGGGGACGTATTGCGATTTCAATTCCTCCAACATCCAAATTTATTGATTTATCTCAAACTCGTTTAAAGTTCGATGTTGATTTAACTTTACCCACGATTACTGCAACGAGTGGAGCATGTCGTCTTCAGTTAGATGCCGAAACAGGATTACACAGTTTAATCAGGTCCGTGAGAATTTTTACGGGAGGAGCTGGTCGTGTTCTGCTCGAGGAAATTGAAGGATATGATATTTTAACTGCTTTGAGATTTGACTATGAAACTAATCAGAATCTAGTAAATAAACGTGTTCTTACGGAAGGAGCCACTGGTTATGACCCTGCTTGCCGTGGTACTTTAGGTACTACGAAAACAGATTGTGGTAATTGCTTATCAAGTGCCTATACAACAAGAAAGTCAGATAATGTTACTCTATCAAGTTCATTCACAGCTGACACTGATTATGATTTCAAAACTGTGAAAGGTGAACTCCATCTTAATACTGGATTATTTCGAAACAATGCTGTGTTCCCCAGTGTATTAACTGATGGATTATTTTGTGAAATTTTACTTCGTGATGCTGGACAAGTATTCAGACAGTTAGATTCTACTCTTGCTCATCGTCGTCTTCAATTAAATCCCTACTTCCAATCCCTAAATGGTTCTGATGCTGTTCCCGCTGAGTGGTTGAATGGTTCTGTTAGCAATGTATTCTACGTTGATGCTACCACGAATAATCAAACTTCCCTTGGAACCTTCCCCTTTGTAGTTGGTCAACATATTACATGGGCAACTGAAGATTATACCACGGGAGTAATATCAAATGGTTCTTTGAATGGTTCTTCTGGTATTATTACTCAAATTGAACAAGTAACTGGGACTCAGTATGGAGTTTCCAAAACCAAAGTAACTCTCAACGCATCAATATTAAATACTATGGTTTCCACAGCAACGGAAGATATTGTAATGGTATCGTCAACTCCTGAAGATGCTGTTACATTTAATCCTACATATGTGGTTTCAAATGTTGAGATGTTAGTTGAACAAATAGAGGTCCCAGATGGATATGAAAGGTCGATGATGTCAATGATGAAAGAAGGTGGAACAATTAATTATGATTATCGTTCTTTTACCAATTATAAATATTCTCAAGTCAAAACGGATTTGGTTGCTAACATTCGTCTCCCTCTATTAGAATCTCGTGCGACTGCGATTTTATGTGTACCTACGGATGCTACGGTTTACACTTCGAAACAATCCTTATCGTGTTCTGACACATACCTAGTAAATGTAGAAAGTGGTGATAATAACAATTATTCGAATCGTTCTGGACTCGTAGGAGTGTGCGATAATCTCCAAAATTATCAGCTAATATACGACGGAAAAATTAACCCAAGTCGTAAAGTTGATACAGCCAAGATAGCTTCTCTAACCTCAATATCGCAGCAGTGGTGTATTGAGGCAGAGAAGGCACTCGCAATGAGTGACATTGAACCTATGTCCTTCCTAGCATTCCAGAGTAACTTCTTTATTGGTCGTGCCCTTGCTCTAGGAGAGAATGCTGTCTATGATGCTAGAGGAAAAGATTTCAATTTACAGGTCGAGTACACGGGTGCTACTGCTCCTGTTAAGAATCATTTATGGAACAACTACGTATCACATGTTAGAAGACTAGTAATCAAAAATGGAGGAGTATCTGTTCAAGTTTAAATGAATTAATAAAAATTTTATTGAGTAATAATAAATGAGTGTTTGTATTTTAGGAAATGGGAAATCATTAGAAAATATTGATTTCACAAAAATAAAAAGTGATACAATTGGGATGTGTTTAGCTTATAGATATTGGGAAAAGGTTGATTGGTATCCAACTCATTATGTTTGTATAGATTCAATAGTCATAAAATCCAATCTTGAAGAAATAAAAAAATTAATTGTAGAAAAGAAATGCAAAACCTTTTTATTATCAGAAAAAATAGTAGAGTACTGGCCTGAATGTGAAAAATATGAAAATGTCCTTTATGTTGAAAAATTAAGAGTACAAACAACAACATTATTTAGATATATGCCGATGTGGTGTTCAGGGTCAGCAGCCTATATTTATTCTTTTTTATTAGGATATACAAATATATCTTTGTTTGGGATGGATTGTAACTATGTAGAAATCTTACCAGAAACAGAAGAATTAGAAGATGAAAAGTTGAGAATTAAAGAAACTCCAAAGGAGAATCCTAATTATTTTTTTGATGATTATCAACGTAAAGGTGATATGTATAATGTTCCGAATGGAAATACATGTCATAAAATATCTTGGTTAGATTCTTTATTTATCACTAATTCATATCGTCAAATGAGACGGGATGAAAATAAACCAGACCTCAAAGTAATAAATTACAATCTTAAAGAAAATGAATCCTTAAGAGATTATTTTACTCATGATGAAATTAGTAATTTTAAAGAAGTTGACTCTCAGACAAACCAAATTACAGCATCAATCATTAAATGTTAATTTTTAAATTTATCTTTTAATAATTTTATAACTTTAATAATTATAAATGGCGACTAATTACAATCTTGAAATAACTCCTTCTAACATTACAAGTAATGGGACTGTATCCTATCGCGATGGTAACCCTATTATTCAATTTATTATTGGAGCTCAGGATAGACTCCTATTAGGGAATTCAGTTCGGTTTACTGGTAAATTAGAATGTAAATTTAATAGTGCTTCGATGAATACCTCGGCATTGTCCCCTCTTGCTATGAGTGAAAAGTTAGGAGTTTATTCTCTTATTGACACGTTAACGGTAAAATCCCAGAGAACGGGTCAAACTATTGAAAGCATTCGTCATTACAACAGATTTCTTTCCTCCTATCTCCCTGTTACAAATTCTCGTGAGGATTGTATGTCTCATTTATATGAGTCAGCATTAATTCTCCCTAATTATGAAGCCCAGACTCAATCAGTAGTTAATCTTCCATCTGGTAAAACCACAGGTAACTCATTTTGTTGTCCGTTGGTTTGTGGCCTGTTTAATGGACGAAATCCAATACCACTTATGGAGGAAGCAATTGGAGGAATCATGGTGGAAATCGCCTTAGCACCAGATTCCCAGGTTTTCCATTCACAAAGTACCACGTCAGCATCTCTTGCTGATGCCTTTTATGAATTATCAGGATTAAGTTTAGTGTGTGAAGTAATGGAACCAGATAATCAAACTCTACAGCAAATGAAATCACAAGAATCTCAGACTTTTGAATACAATTCCCTGTCATCTTATTACCAGACAATTAACTCTGCGAATGGTATTATAAATTTCCAGTTAGGATTATCGAGGGTCCTAGGTGTATTCGCAAATATTGTTCCTGCAGGACATATTAATAATTTAGTGTTTGATGGTTTATCCACGATGTATCCCACTAATACGGCAGGTGTGAGTGCGGACATCACTGAATTATTTTTTACTAGAAATGGTATGAAATTCCCAATTGATTATAATATTAATACTCTTCAAAGAGATGATGCTACTGATACTACGGTAGACCCTCAAATAATCTATCATTTTATGGATGCTGTTGAAAAATTTGCTAATATTGGTAGGACATCTATCAATCAGATTAACACCCGTTTATCCGATGCTACGGATTTTGATAAAACTTTTGCTGATGGAGGATGTGGTTTTGGTATTGGTGTCGCACTGGATAATATTTCAGGGGAAGGTGTTGATTACAGAAATGTTAATTTTGGAATAAATATGTCCTTAAATTTGACTACAGATTTCCCGAATGCTTTCTATCTATTTGTCCATAGTAAACAAACTCTTGTATTTGGTCCGGGTGGTTTACAAGTGATTCAGTGATTTATTTTTAATTAATTCTTAATTTTGTTTTTTTTTATTTTTAATACTATAAAATTAAAATGGAAGACTCATCCGAAACGAATATGATACAACGCGAATCTGTTGCCCCTAATGTCCCCGATTTACTCCGTGTATCCCCTATGGATACTTCGACTTCTACTGATGTCGAAACGAGTATTTTAGACCCTGTTGTAAGTAGTGATTCTTTTGTAAGATTTACTCTTTTAAACAAAGGTATTCTCCATTCCCATTCTAAAATTACTCTTGGTCTCACTGCTCCTGATGCTAATTCTAGATTCTATCCGCCTAATATTGGTGTAGCATCACTAATTGATAGATGTCGTTTATCTATCGGTGGAAAAACAATTCAAGAAATAGATGGATATCGGTTCCTGACTGCCTACAAATCGATGTTTATTTCTAACGAACACCAACTCCAAAGAGAATTACCTCAATCTGGAAGATGTATTGCCCATGAATTTGTGTACAATAACGATGTTGCCCTCAATACAACTGGTCTCGCAAGAAATGATACTAAAGCGAATACTTATGGTCTTACTACGCCTAAAGAATATAGACTTGGAGACATGGTACTTCCCGATTGGTCTCTTATTGGAAACAGTCCAGTGTATCAGATTTCCATATCCGACCTATTCCCTATGTTAAAACATACTCAAATCCCACTTTATATGCTCAAGGAACAGGTCACTATTGAATTAACTTTTACACCAGGGTCATCAACGGAACGTGCGAACTCTGCTCAAGGTGTAGCGACATCAGCATACGTTGTTGATTTGAATGAAGTAAAGATGATTTCGGACTACATTTTTTATCCACAAGAGATGATGGATGCGTATGCTGTTCAGAATAATAACATTACAATAAATCACTTTGATTACCGTCATTCTAAAGTATCAGTTTCGGCAACGACTGCTGCTTCGACTCAAATCAGAAATTTAGGTGGTGCGAATAGAATTGTTACTAAGGTTATTACTGGTATTCAATCTGATGCATCGGATGACCTTTCTATTCTTAATAAATACCATGCTATGGTTCCTAAAGTCGATTATCTTTTTGGTGCCGTCGCTGGTTCCAATGGTTCGATAACATTCAATGTCAAATATAATGATAGATTCTTATTCCCTGTTGATGTTGTAAACTCTGCCCGTCATTTCCATAACACTGCTCAGGCCGAGGGTATTCCTCCAATGGTTACTCGTGAAGAATATTCTTCAGAAGGTGTCGCATTAACTGGTGATGAATTTATGGGATGGAATCAAAATGAGGGTACTCAGGGTGCTGCTGCGACTGGTCGTGGTATTATGGGAAGATTTGGTTGGTTATCATTCCGTCTCAACAGAAATGAACGTGTAAATTCACGTGGTCTAGAAGTTTATTACAAATATAATACGTTAGCAACGGATACCACATACACACAACGCTCGTGGTTAGAGCTTGCTAAGGTGACTATGATATCAAATGGTTATGTCACTACTTCGTTAGCCTAAATAAAAATCTAACTTTTTAAAAAAAAAAAAATACTTATATAAATGAGTCAAGGTTATTCACAGACGTTTATTCTGGATTGTAATAGATTATCTTCAGTTGAATACAATGGATGTTCATTAAGTAATGTAGACGATGGTATTTGGACAAACCAAGTTACAAATGGTATGAATCTAAATATTGGTGACCAAGTTACTATTGACTCTGGATATATTGCTGAGCGAGGAGCTGGTGGTTCTGTCATTGAGTTTAAAGGAAAATCATTAGATAAACGCAAAACAATAAATTATACCACAACAACAAATACATCTTTTATTGGTAATGCTTCATCTCCAACAGGATATGTTTCAGCATCGTCATCTTTAATAGATGAAAAAATAAATTTAGTGGATAATGAAGTAAGTTTTGTAGTATCCTATTTTAAAAATGCGAATGGTGAGAATTATATTACTCTTCCAAGATATTATGGAGCAGCAAGACAAGGTAATATCACTTATAATAATACAAAAGCGGGAGCTGAAGTGATGTGGACCAAAACCGATTCTTATTTTGGTGGAGTGATACAATTTCAACAGAGTGCTTCACATATATTTGCTGATGATTATTATGATTCAACAATTGCTATTAGTCCATCTCCAGGAACAGGAACAGCTCGTAAAATCAGAAATAATAATGATAAATATACGTTATTTATAAAAGATTTCATTGTTTATAATGGTTCTTTAGTGAGTACTCTTGATTTGAAACATTATTTATCAGGATATGCTACTGACGGAGTCAATAGAGACCCCGCACTTGGTAATTATCATATTTATAAAGAGAAAAAAACAATTTCAGTAGGTAAAGGATTTAATAGTCCTTCAAATGTTGCTGGTGATATAACGGACCAATTATTAAGAACTAATCCACCAATCATAACAGTTGAAGGTGTTAATAATATTATAAGAGTTGAATCAACATTAAATAAAGGAATCGAGGCAACAGATTTTGATAGATTTAGTGAAATAAATGCTTCCCAATTTTTATCAGGGAGTCTTAGTGCAAGTGCTGTTGAATATGCTTCGGCTTATAATTTTGTAGGATTCAAAAGACCTAAATTTGTTGAACGAGGTAGAAAATCATTTGCTTATCACGGTAATGACATTCAGGTAGCAACACCCGTGTCAGCATCATTAGTAGCAGTTATTTATACAGGTATCAGTTGGACTCAGGCAGCATTAGAAAATTTAAGAGATTTATTAATAGTAGAGCACGATGTTCATCCTGAATTAGTAAGAAATGGTGCTGGTGTTAATTATACAAATTACTCAACATTTAATACGACATCCTCTTCCTTACAAGGTTCTTTTTTAGAGGAAGCCCGTTTTTTACATATAGATGCTGTTGAAAATAATGTTACTTTCGGTGATGATATGTATAATAAGACATCAGGTTCCGATAAAACATCTCTTCCAATATTTTTTTATTATAATAAAAATAGTTCACTTTTAACAAAAGAGCAAAGTGTAGGTGATACTTATGATAATTTAGTGTATGGTTTTGCTCGTAAATATACATCTGGGTTAGCTGATTTTATTGCTCTGACAACTGAAAGAATAGGTGGTATACCAGCATGGCATTTCACACCACATTCCCGAATAGACAATAAAGCAATGGGATATGATTATCATTTTAGTGCTTATGGGAACGCAGCGATAATATTAAATAATGGATTTAATGAAACCCAATATTATGGAACTCAAAGTAATCCTATGGCGACTCTAGCAAGACATACAATGGTTGGTTCAAATAATCCTTTATTAAATTTTAATACTGTTGAATCTCGTTTTGAATTATCTCAATTACATACAGCAGAAAAGATTGGAAATTTTTGGAGTTCTGGTGACCCTGACCCTGCGGCAACAGTATTTGCCCCACCTGCTGGTACTGGAGAAACATCCGTTTATAAAATTAATAAAAAATTACAATATAATGTTTGGTCTCCTTCAATGATGCCTTATACAGAAATCACTACAGCATTAGTTCATAAGAGTGAGGAAGCAAATTCCTTTCCAATGAATTTAAATTTAGAAAAAGGAATTATTTATGATTCTCATTCAGGAATTATTATTGAGGATTTTGGTGTTGGAGAGACGGAATGGGATGAATCCTTTTGGGGTATTTTGGGTTTCAAATGGAACCAATTTAATCCTTCTGGTTCCCACTTATCTCCTAATATAACGAGATTTAATAATTCATCAAATACAATAGTGGGTGCGACAACAAATGCTATTATTCAGTCGGCAGACTCCCCAGATTATAATCTAAATGTATACGGAGTAAATTTATTTACTAATACAGTTTCAACTCCAACAATGATTCATCCTACGAATGCATGGCAAACAAGTGGGTCAATAATTGACCCAACAATAGTTGTATTGGCTAAATCAAGTGTCTTACAGGCTACAAGTCTTCCAAGAAAAACACTTCGAGGATATTATTTAATAAAATCAAATATATTAAGTACTGCTAATTATTACAGAGATACAAATCCTTTACAAATAATGGCTCTCTGTTCTAAATACAATGCTGAATTGGATTTTATCAATTATAACGGTGGGGGACCAGTATTTACTGTAACAAAAGATACTACAATCACATCGATAGAGACCCAAATATTGGACCCAGATGGTAGTTTAGCAGATGTTGGAGATAATTCCTCAGTGATTTATAAGATAACAAAAGAAATAAACACAGATTTAAATTTTGCTGATACAATTTTATCTCAGTCAAAAAAAAAATAAAAACAATAATAAAATGTCATTAACCAAAACCAAACAAAATTTAGAAGATATCTTTCAAATATTGTATGATAAAAAAAAAGTAGACCTAGCAGTATTTATTCAAGAACTTTATTTTTTGATAGATGATAATTATGATGATGAAACTTATACTTATGAGGAAGAATCCGAAGATGAAGATTCTAATTCAGAATACGAAGAACCTAGTGATTCTGAAGAATTACAATTTAAAGTTGATGATATGGGATTTTATTCATTAATCTGAGTTCCTCTACTCATCAGGATGGGGTCTCTTAGAGATAGTATAAGCACATGTACAAGGACAATCGAACCCCAATTGTTTCCACCAACTACTTCCCATTTTTGGACTTCTTTCACAACATTTACCATTACAATATTCTGGTATTTCAACATGGTCTGGGTGAAAGTCATCTTTATCTGGACCAGGTGAACAGTCACATACCAACTTTCCATTGTTGTTTAATTCCCATGTATGGTCACATGAGTCACATCTTTCTTCATCAGAGTCCCGCCAGTTCGCATCCGCATCGTCGTACGCCTGCGCAAGTTTTTCATTTTCTTCTTCAAGTTCTTTAATTTGTTCTTCCATATATATATTCTTTATTGTGAGTTCTTTCTTCTCATCTCTGAGTTTAGAAATCTCTCCCCCAAAGTCTCTAATATTTGTGAAAGTAGGTTGATGGAGAGCAGTAATCAGTTTCTTACTTTCCAGATTACTCTTACTTTCTGAATGACTAAAATACAACACATCACTCGCCCAACTTGTCCACTTTTGGACCTCTTCCTTGAGTTTGATGTTCTCTTGATACAACTTACAATTTCTCTCAATCGTCCTTTTCGCTCCCAAGGTGAAAGTATCATTCGCTTCTTTGAGTTTCTCATTTTCTTCTTTGAGTTCTTTAATTTCAGTTTTTAATTCCATTGTCATTTTGTTTAGTTTATTAATCACTCCTAACCTGTCCTATCAAATTTCAACCGGAGCTATGAGTACCAAGTAGAAGAACTATGGTCATAAAAAATAGCATCATATGTATCTGGAAAATCCCATATATTTTTAGTGTTATTCATAACTGAAACAATAGGTAATAATTTTATTTCTTTATAATTTTTCAGGACACGTTTAACCATAAAGTGTCCTGTTGTTTGAAAAACAAATCTCGCAGTCCATGTTTTATATATTTCCATCTCACATTTTTCATAATAAGATTCTTGACAATGTAATAAGATATCTTTGTAAACTGGGTGAGTAGCGATTGAACCTAGAATAGCTTGGTATGGTGTATTTTTTGTGTCTGAGAACCATCTCACAAAAAATATATCCTTTTCCCAAAGTGTGTCCATTGACCTGATAGGATAGATATCACAATCGAGGTAAATACCACCTTCATCAAATAGAATGAGGTAACGTATAAAGTCTGCTTTCATAATCTGTTTAGGGAATTCATTCCAAATTGTTTTATATTCTGGATATTTATCAATAAGTTGATTACATTCTTCAAGTCCCCAAAGTTTATAATCAAGATTATTTCCCCCACACCATTCTTTTGTTCTACGTACACTTTCTCTAAAATCAGATATACGATTTAATGTTCTTCCTTTTTCAAATTCCCAGAAGACTTGGTGTATTATTTTTGGTATCATTATAATAGTACTCATATAAAAACTTTAAGATTCTTAATTTCTTTTTTCAATTCTTTAATTTCCTTGTTAGCACGATTTAAATTTGTTCTTGCGAGACAGGCGTCATTGATGCAATTTCCCGAGTCTTTAATTGCTCGGAATTTGTCTTCAACTGCCTTCACAAAATCTTTTTTAAACTTCGCATTTTCTTCTTCAAGTCTTTCGTTTTTAAGCATCTCTTTATCTAAATTATCTTCCACTATTTGACAATGGTCTTCCCATTCTTTTATTTTCTTTTTATGAAAAGAATATTTGACAGAAGGATATTTAACCATTTTAGTTCGTTTAATACCTATTATATTGGTTTATCAAATTTTTGAAATCTAGAAAGACATCTTATCAAAGTACGGTATTTATTTATTTTCTTTAAGTGTTATTATCACAAAAAGAAATAAAAGAGAAGAAAAGAGAGTGAATATGGAAGGGCTTCGCCCTCGCGTAAATCTGCAAAAATACAA
>ENA-ORXF01001127-ORXF01001127.1-marine-metagenome-genome-assembly--contig:-NODE-1127-length-17676-cov-11.172851_pt1 | contig 17676 bp, 19 predicted proteins | sample MGYA00237864_ERZ511476 | MGnify/ENA primary metagenome ERZ511476 (study PRJEB26306, sample SAMN06343908) | marine metagenome | isolation source: coastal waters | place: Atlantic Ocean: West Antarctic... | reverse complement strand
TACTGTTGGTGAAGGAATGTCTATCAACCCAATTACAGGTATGGCTGAGTTTGGGTTCCTTAAAAAATTAGGTAAAAGTTTAAAAAAAGTAGCAAAAAAAGTAGCACCTGTTATTGGGCCTTTAGCTAACTTTATTCCAGGAGTAGGGCCATTATTAGCTGCTGCTATACAAGCTGGAACTACTAAATTAGCTGGTGGTAGTTGGAAAGATGCTTTAAAAGCTGGAGTTGTGAGTTACGGAGTAGGTAAAATAGGTCAAGGTATTAAAGGTTTAGGTAGTACAGTCGATGCTACTACTGGTGTAGCAAATGCAGCATCTAAAACTCCTGGTTTTTTTGGCAAAATTAAAGGTGGTATAGGATCCTTTTTTAATCCAGCAGAGGGAACACCAGGTATTTTTAAAGGAAGTATTGGTCCAAATATTAGGAGAGGTATAGGTGGGTTATTTGGCGGAATGGGCCCTTCTGAAGGCCCGATGACAGGCGGTGAACAAGAATTAATGTTTCAAGACGGGGACGGAAACACGTATTCAGCATCAAAAGTAGAAGAAATGTTAGCTGCTGGAACTCAACCTGACAATTTATTTCAAGTTCAATCTAGTGGCGTTCAATCCAGTGGCGTTCAATCTAGTGGCAGTCCATTCAATATAGGTAGAGCAATACTAGGCAAAGGTAATACACCTGGATTTATAAAAGGCATAGAAGATTCTATTAAAGGGCCTGATGGTAAAATTGGCGGAGGTGATGGTAGTTTTATGGGCGTTGGTAGTGGTGGACTTAACCCCGGGATGATGGCTATGGCTGCTTTATACGGTAAAGCTGTTAAAGAAGACTTTAAGAGAAAAGAAGGTGGCATGAAAGACGTGAGACAATCAATACGTCCAGACCTTATGCCTCAACAAACGTTTCAAGGTTTTGACTTAGGCGTGAGAAAGAATGCAGCTATGGGTGGTTTTCAAGAACTAGACATGCGTATGGGTGGCCCTTCAATAGGCCCAGGAACAGGAACAAGTGATGATATACCAGCCATGTTAAGTGATGGTGAGTTTGTTCAAACAGCAAAAGCTAACAATGGTTTAGGTGGCTTTAAAGTAACTAAAACTGAAACAGGCATAGAAATGATACCTAACGGTAAACCAAGCAGAAAAAAAGGTGCAAAAAATATGGATACATTAATGAAGATGTTTGAAAACTATAACGACATAGGCAGAGTCTAATGGGTTTTTTAAAAGATTTTAGAAAAAACATAATGGCCCCTATGGGAAAACCAAATCCTTTTATGGGAATAGGTCGTAGGTTTGGTAATCAAATGGATCAGCAGCAGCGAAGTTCAATATTGCCAAAACAACCGCAAAGTTTTGAAGAATTTCAACAAATGCAAAGAGAAGGTAGTTTATTTGGCGGACAGCTAAATCCAGCACCTATGGATCCTAGTGGGAAATTCCAAATGGGATTCGGTAATATGGTTCCAGATGCGCAGACATTAGAGCAACTGCAACAAGGCATACCAGGTATACCTCAAATAGAAAATGGAATTATACCAATCGGTAGCCCAGACCCAAGACAAATACCAAGTATTGGATTACCTCCTATCAATATAGATGAAAGTGGAGGAATTCCTTTTATAGACGAGCAGCAACCAGATGTATTTGGCGGCCGTGTTGAGCGTATCGGACAACCACCTCAGATTATACAGCCACCAATGGATATAGCACCACCGCAGATTATACAGCCACCAATGGATAGACCGATGCCAATGCCTATGCCACCAATGGCACCACCACCTATGGATATAGCACCACCAGCAATGCAACAACCAGTAGCACCTTTGGCACCACCTATTAATAAACGTGGCGAATTCGAGTCTATAACCCAAGATCCTAATGAAAGGCTTAGAGAAGATAGTAACGACTCTGGAAGATTTACGCGTGGCTTGATACAAGCACCAATAGAATCTGGTGGACAACCAGTTATTGATAGGGGAATTACCGGCATTGCAAATCAAAGGCTTAATGAAAATGTGGTTGGTGATGACTTTAATAATAGGCAGCCGTTTTTAAGAGCGCCGGAACAAGGCAGACCAGAAAGATTCTCTGTAAATCAACTTAATAACCAAGATCAACAACCTATAGGAAGGTTACTTCCGCCGGAAATGACTGAAGCAGAAAAACAACAGTTTTTTGAAATGCAGCGACAAGAAGATCAATTACAAGGCAATTTTGGTAGTGACATGAGGGGTAACAGACCAAATGATTTTGCTCGTGGCCCTAGAACTGCTGACTTCCAAGATTACAACGGCGATGGTACAGATGATAGAGATCAACAAAGACCTAACGTAGGTGAACTACCAAATCCATCTGACTTGTTTGGTGGAATACCTGGAGAACCAGAGCCTATAAACTTTGGACAACCACCAGTCAATCCAGGAACAGCTCCTGTACCTCCACCAGCTACTAACGGTATGCCACCTGTCCCTGGTGGATTAATGGATCCTGCTGATCTTGAAGTTAATCCGGGAGTAACAACAGATCCTGCAACAACTGGTGGAGTTCAAGAACGACCAAATATGGTAGATCCTGTTTTACAAAATCAGACTACAAGTGAAACAATATCAGACCCTCTACTGCGTCAATTGTATTTTGGTACAGAAGATACTCCAGGCTTTTACAATCAATTACAACAAGCCGGAGCTAACCTTATAGGTACTGATGTACCATTACAGGATACTGCTGGTTTAGACCCTCTTCAAAGTCTTGCAAGACAACAAGCTCAAGAAGGTTTAGGACAATTTCAACCGTACTTTGATCAACAACAAGGATTAGTTAATGAGGCTATAGGTCAATCAAGAAGAGCTGAAGATTTACAAGATCCTTATTTTGATACAGCGGAACAACAAATAGGTTTAGGTTTAGATGATTCTTTAGGTGGTATTGGCGAAGCAAGAAATCTTTCTAGAGGAACTACAGGAGACTTATCTAATAGACTTGGTGATATTGAATCTCAAGCTGCTGGAAATGTTGGTCAGTTTGGACAAGCATTAGGCGGTATTGGTGGAATGGCTATGGGTGCTACTGATGAATTTGGAAATCGTTTAGGCGAGTCTGAAGATTTATTAAGAGGAACTCTAGGTGGCTATGACCAGAGCATGACTTCACAATTTTATAACCCTTACGAAGATGCCGTTGTTAATCAAACAATACAAGACGTAATGGATGCTGGTGATAAACAAGATATATCAGCAAGAGCGCAAGGTATTTCATCTGGTGGTGAATCTGCGTTTGGATCAAGAGCAAGGCTTGGAGCTGACGAAAGAAGAGAAGCTCTAGGAAGAGGTTTAGGTAAAGCTCTATCTGGCATTAGATCACAAGGATTCCAACAAGCTCAACAAACAGGAATGAGTGAATTTGCAAGACAGAAGGCAGCGCAAAGCGCAGCAGCATCTGGATTAGGACAGTTTGCAGGTTCTAGACTTGGAGCAAATCAACAGCTTGGCGGAACTTTGAGAGGATTAAGTTCTGATCAACTTGCCGCACAACAAGGACTTACGAATCAATTAACATCAGGCGCTCAGTCAAGATATGGAGCAGGATCTAATTTAGCTTCTAACTTACAACAGTATGGCCAAGGGTCATCAGCAGCTAGACAGAATATGGCTAGTGGAATGTTAGGTATAGGTCAGCAAAGAGGAGCAGGAGCTAACGCTTTAGGTTCTAATTTAGCCGCTTACGGTAATCAAATGGGTAACATAGGTTCTAATGTAGAACAGTTAAGAAGAGGCCAAAGATCCGAGCTTTCAGGTATGGGTATGGATAATAGAAGTATCTCTGAACAAGAGAATCTAAGAAGATACCAGCAGCAGTTAAGTCAGCAGTTGAGACCTTTACAGACGGTTCAAGGTATTGGAGCTTTACTTCCTGGTTATCAAGCATCATCAACCAATATAGGATCTCAGTATGGTATGGCAGATGACCCTACAGCTAAAGGACTAGGAGCAGCATTTAGCGCTTACGGATCTCTAGCACCTAGGAGTTCTTAATGAATATTCTTAATAGAAGAATGTTTGCAATTGGTGGTCAAGCTGATAATGAATCAATTACTTTTTCTGATGGTAGGACTCAAGAAGTTAGCCTTGTTGATTTTCAAAATCAAGTAAACGGCCTTGGTGGTAACGAATTATTTGCACTAAAAAAAAGTGCAGATGGCGGACAGATTGTTTTTAGCCCTGGATTAAAAAATATTTTAGATACAGCTGCTGGTAGAAAATCAGCGCCAGTTCTTACAGCAGCATCAATGGGATCTGACACAGGTTTTTCAAGAGCAAAAGATTATGGAAGAACTGCATTAGGGATGTTTGGTCCCGTTGTAAGTGGAGCAGCTCGTGGGCTTTTATCTGAAGAAAATATTGAAGGAAGACCATTTTTAAAAAAAATAACTGAATATGACTCTCCTTTTTACGGAGAAGGTAGTTCTGGTTTTAGAAGAGCTTTAGATAGAGGTGGAAGAACTACAGAACAATTAGAGTCATTAGTAAGAACACCACCTGTAGCAGACTTTGAGCAAGAAATAACAGCAATAAATAATCCTACCATAGAAGACCAAGGGCCTGTAGAGCCTGTAGTTGCAGAACCTTCAATTTTAGATCAATCAATATCTTCCACTCCTAACGTTAGCGTTACAGGAGAAAGTCTTGAATTTACAGGTGATTTGATTGAGTTAGACAAAAGAAAAAGAGCTTATGAGGCATCTCTTATTGGGGTAGACGAGTTTGGAGATCCTATACAAAGACCAGAGCCAATAGATAACGAAATTGCAAACCTAATACAAGAAATGACACCAGCAGAGCTAACGGTAAATACAGACTTAACTGAAGAAGAAAGTGCAAACAATACAGATTTAAAATTTGATGGCCTTTCACCTGATGAGCTTAAAAAAGAAATAGACAAAAGCGCAACTCCTACATTTGATTTACCTGCTCCAAGCATGAATAAAGTTGATACAACGGTTACTGAATCCATCACAGGATCAAGAGATAACTCTATTAATAGGAAGCTACAAGAACCAGGGTTCTTTGGATCTGATAGGTTCTTAGACTTTATTAGAAACGTTGGTGGCGAACTTGTAAGAACAGGTCAAATGGGCGAAGGATTAGCCTCTGGAGCAGCTAAAGCTGCAGAAGAAAGAGCTGCTAGAGATCTTATGGCCGAACAAGAAAATAGAGAGCTTAAACAAAAAATGAATCTAATTCGTTATGAAGCTGGCTTGAAAGGTGGCGAGACTCTAAGTGGAGCCGATTTAACAAAATATGTACAGTTAGAAGATGAGGTAGCAACTGCACTTAAAAACTTTGATGAAGATCAAAGAATATTAAGTGATGTTAATACTGTTATAAATGAAGATTTAAACGACCCTAAAGCTTTTGGTGTTGGTGGTTGGATGGCAAAAATTAGTAATGATTTAGCTGCAGCTGCAGGTATGGGAGCTGAAGAATGGGAAGATTTATCATCAGCAAAAAGAACAGAGATAATTCTTGAAGTTACTGCTCAAAGGTCTGTAAGAAATATTCTTGGAGAATCAGGTAAAACTATTTCTAATTTAGATAGAGATATTGTTGCAAAAATATTTGGTAGCGTTAATATCTTTACATCTAAAGCAGAAATTCAGAAGAAGCTAGAAAACAGTAGGTCAAACATAATAGAAGGAATGAGAGCAAATCAAAACTCAGTAATAATAAGAGCTTCAGGTTTAAGAAAGGTTGGATACGATTCTGATATGATACGTTTAAATGCGTCCCTAATAGATTTAATAATGGACTTTAACTTTGATGATGCACTAAGATACAATTTTAAAGAAGGAACCTCTGCCGGATATCAGGAAATATCAATATAATGCAAAGATATAAAGTAAATATTGCTGAAGGTGTTTACGAGTTTGTTGAAGCAGAATCACCAGAAGAAGCAAGAAAAAAAGTAAAAGCAATCGTTGCTCAAGGGGCAGTATCTCCTTTTTATGATGAACTTTACTTTGATTATGAGACAGGTGTAAACGCTAAAGGATTAAGACAGAAACTAGCAAGAGCAGAAACAGCAGAAGAACAAGATCAAGTCTTGTCTAAGATAGTAGGATCGTCTGGCTTTACAAGAAATACTAAAGGACAAATAGCTTTAAACCCAACAGGGTTAGAAGAGCTAGGCCTCGATATTCAATACAGAGAGTTAGCAGACGGCACAAGAATACCGTTAAATACTATTGTTGATGAAAAAGATTTTAATTTAAAAACAGGGGATCTCTCAGACTTTGCTGGTGTAGCTGGCCCTATAGTTGGTGCCATAGCTTTTATGACTCCTCAATTAAGAGTTTTAAAAGGCCTTGCTACTCTATTTGGCGGAAGACAGAGAATAGCTAGAACATTTGCAGCAGGTGCTGGATCTGCGGCTGGTAAAGCAGGAGAAGAATATTTAGATACACAAGAAGGGTTTCAGCTACAGGATAGAGATGAGTTAAAAGGTTTATTTGGTACTGAATTTTTGTTTGGGTCAGTAGGTCAAGGAGTAGGTGAGTTATTTGGATTAGGATACGGCTTGCTTCTTGGTAAAAAAGCACCAATTGAAGATTTAAGATTAAATTATCAACAATCACTAGGAAGATCTATTGATGATGTTCTTAAACTTGACGCAAGTTTAGGAAAGGAAGCAACGGAAAGGCAAATAGCAAGAGCTGTTAGAGATAAAAAAGTAAAACAATTTGATTTTAGAGGTATCGTAGCTCAGCAAACTTTACAAAGGAATTTAGCCGGTAAAATTCAAGGAATATCAGAGCAAGTTCTTGGAGATATTAGAGGTAAGGAGTCAGCTCAATACTTTGGTGCAGAATTAAATTATATTTTAAAAGGCATTAAAGACGAAAAAGCATTATTAAATAAATCTATTACAGATTCCACTAAAGGAAGCCTTGATGAACAAGTGCAGGCTAAACTACAAGAATTAAGGTTGAAAGAAAAAGATGTTACTCAAGCACTTAGAAAATTATTAGATGACGTTGGAGAAGATGCCTTGCAGATAGGAAATTATGGAGATGCTCCAAGCAGAAAGGCTATGGGTGAGGAGCTAAAAAAAGTTCTTAGCAGAGCAAGGGGTGAAGTTGTAAAAGATTTAGGCGTTAAATACAGAGGAGTTGATTCTCTATTTGACAATTTAGTTTCTACACAAGGAAAAACTGGAATTGATTTAATACGAGCGCAGACTTTAGATAGAGTTATTAGGAATACGGTAACAACAAACATTGATGATTCTTTAAAGTTAATTACACAACATAAGGATGCTGACTATTTTTGGGGTGTAAATAATAGAGATGAGCTTGATGGAGGCATAGTATCTAAGATTGAAGCAGCTTTAAAAACCTTTAGAATAGCAGCGTCTGATCCAAGCAAACCAGTCTCTTTAACTCATGTAAGAAACGCTTACTCAAAGCTTAATACCATATCAAGAGACACTCTTGAAGCTAGTCCTGAAAGAAAAGTAATAATAGAAATTATGAGAAAGCTTGATGACTCAAGGCCTGGAATGAGAACAGGATCTCCTGATAGCATACTTGGGCAATTAGAAGTAGAAGGTCTTGCTGAGTTTAATGTCCTATTAGCTAGAAATATTAAAAAAGCAGGGTTAGGAGATGAAGTCTTTAGCTTAGAAACAAAAAGTTTGAATGATGTAAACATAGCCATAAAATCATTAAGAGAGACTAATAAGCTTGCAGCAGAAAGAATGGCTCCTTTTGACCGTTTAGAAATTAAAAAAATCATATCTAATTCACAAATAGGCGCATCTGACGCAGATGATATTTATAAAAAAGTTATACTTAATGGAGAGGCTAAGAATTTAGATGACATTTTTAAAGGCCTAAGACAGTATGATGAATACATGAGACTGGCTGGTAAAGCTGGGGGGAATGAAGCAAGGCTTAAAGGTCAAATTAAAAAACGTTTATTTGCTGATGCTTTCAGAGATTCTACCGATATAACTACAGAGGCTATAGACTTCCAAACGTTCGCCAAGAAGATAGCAAGATTTGAAAGAGACGAGCCTGGAAAACTTGATTTATTATTTACAGACTCAAGCACCGGTAGGAATACAGCAACTTTAGTTAGGAATACTATTTCGCAAATAAATAAAGTTAATCCAAAATTAAAACCTCAAGATATGAAGAATTTAGTTAATGACTTTACTACAACTAATGAAGGATTAAACGCTAGTGAGCAGGGCGTAGCCTTTATACAGGGGCTAAAAGAATTAGCTGTAGAATCTGAAAAAAGATTAGCTTTCCAAGCAAATAGGGCTATATCAGATTTACCAACTAAAGGTATAGAAGAAACTGTTAATACTATCTTTAGGCCTAATGGCGAGGCAAATATTCTTATTTTAAAAGAAACTTTAAGCCCTGAAGTATTTAAAAGTCTACAACAAGCAAGCATGCAAAAGCTTTTAGCTAAATCTATAGACATGAACGGTAAAGGAAAGATAACTGATTTATTTAAATCTGGTAATTTAAAAACAGCTTTAGACTCTTATAGTGATCCAACTTTAGAGGCTATGTTTGGAAAAGAATTAACACAAGGTTTAAAAAACTTTCAAAGGTCTATTGATTCGTTTACTAAAGGCGAAGCAGGTAGAGGAGCGCAGACTGGTTCTTTGGTTGCTGCTGGAATCGGAGCTGCTATGGCTTTAAACCCTTTAGCTGTTCTTCCTACAGTAGTTGGTTTAGCTGTTGCAAGACAAATTTTTAGTAACGGGTATTTTGTTAGCCTTTTAGCTAAAAATGACAAGGGATCTATTATGATCTTGGTAGATGCTGTTGAAAAAGCTCTAAGCCAATACTTTACAAGAGAGTTTGGAATGGGAGTTGAATCCCTTGGCGACTTAACCGGGAATATGTTTGATCAAGTTAAAGATTCTCTACAATTAGATAAGTTAATTGAACCAGGAAAAGCATTACTTAACCAAGGCGTTGACGCTTTACAGGACGCTGAAAACCAAGTTCAAACAGGATTAAAAACGTCACAAATAGAAATGCCTGATGTCTCTTCAGTTCAGACAGGAGGCCTAGCTGGAATGGGCGGTATGGATCAAGAAAGATTAGACTTTGCAGAAAGAATAGGCGGAAGACCTATAGTTTAAAATCCTATTTGGTTGCTATCCATTCCTAACGGAGTGGTAGACAAACAAACGAGATCTTCTTTTGCTATATGTATATACGGCTCATTGTCGTCATCATAGGTAGGGTTTTCACTAACATTCATTCTTATGTCATACTTAAACCCAGGTTTCCATTCATGCATATAAACACCATCAGTCATTGCATACACCGTTATATAAGGATTCCCTGTAGCTAAAGCAAAGGAAGACCCTTTGCGCATCTTATTAGCAGATAGAACAAAGGTATCGTACTTATCATATCCAAAGCTTCTGCATTTAACTTCGCACCAAAAACATTTGTCTTGAGACTCTATCCAATAATCTAAAGAGTAACTGGTGGGTAGCTTATGACAGCTGACTCCCCACAGTCCTTCTAAGAAGCCTGCAACCCTCTCTTCTCGTTTTTGATCGTCTCTCGTCTCTAGTGATGGTGTCTTCATAATCATTCCTCAAAGAAGTTAGGATCAACAGCTACCAATCTTTTAGTAGGTCTACCCTTACCTCCAATTTTAATTTCTATTTCTTGTATCTCTCCGGCATTCTTAAGTCTTTCTATAATCTCTTTAACCTCATAAGACTTCATGCTTCTAAATAATTCATGTCTATCTACTTCCCTTTTAGATATGCCATCGCCATTCCTAGATTTAATAAATGACAATACCTGCTTAATCTTTGACTCAGTTGCTGAACTTGCAACTTTATCTCTACAAGCTTCTATAAACATAAGATCGTAATATCTAATGTAATCTATAGCCCACTTCATAACATCGCCAGTAATGACCAGAGAGTCTACCTTAGAGGCTAAAGTACATAGTAAAGCTAATCGCATTGCCTTTTCTTTAGATCTACTTAATAACGGCTCAAGATTATCTTTTTCTAAAACATCCTGCCTTTTAACAATCTCCCTAGCAAAGTCTTGTAATTGCTCTTCTGCTTGTCTGTCAAAATCTAATACAGTTTGATTTAAATCAATCTCTGCATTGTCTCTAGATGGATCGCTTAATCCTCCTCTATCTCTTCTTATATAATTAACCCAGTTAATTAATGACAGAGGTGGCTCTTTAAATCTTTTCAAATCACCGACCCTCCTTGGCTCGTTAGACTCAACAACTACGAAACGGTTTAGGAATCCATCTGCAATACGTCCTCCGTTCAAAGCACCATAAAAGTTCTTAGGTACAGAAAGACCAACTAAAGTAATTGCAGGTTTGTGAGTAACCCTATTCATCATTTGCTCTTTATAGTTTTCTTGCACATTCATAAGAGAATAGTTATCTGGCCTTAGAGTCCCGTGACAACGCCCCCAAGCTTCCATAAGAGTCTGTATGCCGTCTTCTTTGTTTGCGTTTCCTTGAGATCCTATTGCTTCTAGTCTTTTACCAAACTCATCCATAATAGTTATTTGAGTAGGTCTCATCTTTAAAACAGAATGCACAGCACCACTAGAGGTATAACCATCTCCAACAATAAGCTTCTCATGATCAGAGGCATTAAGAACCGATTCAACAAAAGTCTTAATGTTCTCCTTACCCTGTCCAGACTTAGCTATACACATAAAATACATGCTAGAGAAGTTGTTCATACTTGTTCTGTATAAACGGCCACATGTAACACTAGCTAGTGATAAAGCTCCTACTAAAGATAGTTCTGGTTGAGGAACTTGCGCTATCTCTTCACAAAAATTAAACATATCTTTGATCAAACCTGGTGGATTAAACAAATCTGCAGGTGGTTGTATAGTCTCAGTTGCTTGGATAAATAATGGTGCTTTCTGATTCTTCCTGTCATGAGTCTTCTTTACATTATCTAAAACAGAATCAACCTCATTTTGTGGTAATGGTGGATTGTTATTCTTATTCCAGTTTTGTAAAAAAACCCTAGCAAAGTCTAAGTTGATATCTTTAGATATTAAGTATCCTGCTATTCTTGCCGCTCCGTCGTTCCTAGAGCCTTCTAATACACCGTCTAATGAAAAAGGAGCTGTCTGCTTACTTACTTCTATCTTTGGGACACCGGTTATCTTTGTGTACTCAATTTCAGTAAAGTCTGGGAGATCCGTATGGTCATATATCTTCCAATCTGGAAAGGTAATTGGCTTATACACCTGCCCATTGGCATGACGGTTATAAGGAGCAATAATCAATCCTCCAACACCTCTGATATCTATCAGTCTTTCTATAGGGGTATCGTTAGTTCTTCTAGTAGCGAAGGTTGTATAATTTTGCGGGTTGTTATAGTAGTAATGCATACCTTTACCAGTTACAACTTTAAAAGGACATGCTGGTAGATTTCTTTCTACCCAATCCATAGCCTCTGGTGAGTCAGCGTCAACGACTATAAAATTACCACACACTAGAGCAACAACTAGGTTGTCTCTATCTTTAAACCAAGACTCTACAAGTTCCCTAGTAGGTCTTCCAGTTTTGTATTGCGCCCAATCTTTTAAGAAAGGGGGTGGCTTTTTGTTAGACCTTTGCAGGGGTACAACATTATAGCCATCATCATAGTAGGCAAGTGCTTGCTCCAAGGATGTATCGTCCTCGGTTATATTTAGCTGAAACACTTAAACTTCTGTTTCTAATATTTCAGAAATCGACCCATATATAGATTCAAAGTCCAGTCTTCCTTCAGTCGCTTGTATGATTTGTTTTGCTTGCGCAATAGACGGTTGTCTATATCCATATCTCCAAGATTTACAAGAAGCTTCAGAACATTCAAACTCCTCTGAGGCTTTCTTGTGTCCTAAGAATTCTATATAGTCAGATAAAGTATATTTCTTAACCTGCCTATCTTTATATTTTGGTTGTACGCCCATAGTCTCTAATTCCTTTAGTTTTTTTGTGGCCATTACTTTCGTTCTAAAGTAGTAGTTGGCTACCCATGTTATGTCTGTCTTTCTTGTCATGATTACTTCTCCTAAATAATATGTTTTACATATTGTAATTACTTAGTGTATAATTTACAAGTTCATTTTTAAAATAACTACGGGAGGTAGAGATATATGAGCTTAAAGGATAGAATAACAACGCCCGATGCGCTTGTTGATCAACAAGGAGCAAAGCTGCTTATTTATGGTCAAGCAGGAGCCGGAAAAACATATGCAACACAAACTATGCCAGGATCTGTTCTGGTTATTAGTGCTGAAGCAGGATTACTTTCTATTAAAGACGCACCTAATGTGTCGGCTATAGAAGTAAAAACATATGATGATTTGAGAGAGGTTTACAGCGCTCTTAAGTCCGGAGAACTAAAGTACGATAGCGTATGTTTAGACTCTGTTTCGGAGATTAGCGAGATACTTCTCGTGCATGAAAAGGGCAGAAACAAAGACGGGAGAATGGCTTACCAGAATGTAAGTGAGGCAGTCACCAGTCTAATGAGATCATTTAGGGACTTAGACATGCATGTCTTATTTCTTTGCAAAGAAGGCAAAGATAATAATGACGGCGTGTTTTTCTTTGGTCCTAAGATGGCAAGTAAACCTCTAGGAGATGCAATAACGTATTTCTTTGACGAGGTTTTAGCAATTCGCATTATGGACGATCAAGATGATGAAGGTAATGCGGTTGTTGCAAGATGGCTACAAACAAGGATAGGTCAAGGCTATACAGCTAAAGACCGTAGCGGTAAGCTAGAACCCTTTGAGAAGCCGAATTTAACTGATCTAATTGCAAAATTAGGTTTTAATACTAATATAGAAAAGGAGAGTGCGTAATGTCAGATTTTGACGGCGTTGAGTTTTTTGATAATATAGAGCAAACAGAGTCGAAAGGCCCAGAAGTTGCTCCGGATGGTACTTATAAAGCCAAGATTGTTGGCGAAGAGAAGTACAAGGCGAAGAGTGGTAACTGGACACAGAAGATAGTATTCCAGATTGATGGAGGTAAGTACCGAGATCATACAGAGTGGTATAACTTGTGGAGTGTTAATGAAGACGCTAAAAGGATTTCTAACGAAAACTTTACGTTTTTAACTAAGGCTACAGGCTTTAAAAAGTTCCCTAATGTTGGTGCTGAATTTGTAGGTAAATCACTTACATTGACGCTTAGCCAGTATGAGGATAAGTGGATTAACAACGAAGGTGTAACAGTAGAATCATATAAGAATAAAGTAAGATTATATGCTCCTGCTGATAATGATGGGATGTCCCCTCCACCAGAAGCTGTACCACCTTTTTAAGTTAGAATAGGTAAACGAAAGGGGCGTTAAGCCCCTTTTTTATGTTACGAAATTCCTTGGATTTTCTATTTTTATATAGCCTTCCTTGTCGGGATCTTTCTTTCGCTTCTTCTTCTTAAAGATATTGTCCCAGTTAGACTCTATTTTTTTTTGATCCTCCGGCCTTCTCTTTGATCCCTTGCCACTCATTACAGCTGCTCTAACTCCTCTATCTGTTTTAAGAGATACCATACAGACTTTTGAAGGTCTACTATATTCTGATCCTTTAAATCCTCTCTCCAAATATATTTAATAGCATTGCCCTTGCAGTAGCCCTTAAACTCTTCCTTTGTTAAAGCGGCCTTTATAGCCTCTATACATTCAATCCCACCACTTTTATAGTGGCTAGGATTTACCGGGTCGTTAGTTTCTTCTTCTGTTTGCATCATTTATCACTCCATAAATTTGTAGAACTATTATTTGTATTTACACGATTTAAATCCACCTCAACAACACTTGGTGAATTGTATATGGTTGCCTTCTTACCATTTAATACATCGTTATATCCGTCAAGAAGTGATTCTAATTTAAGCCAATCATCATCCATATCCTCATGCCTCATCTTAAATACTTTACTTGCATACGGTTTCTTCTTTTCTTGAGCTACAAAGATAAAGTCTGTAACTTTAAATCCTGCCTTCTCAAAGCCTCTCTTATACCAAGCCGCTTGTAGATCATACTGATACTTCCTAATAGAGCTTGTAAAGCCTCTGACGGAACAATCTTGAGTAGTCTTATAGTCGACTAAGATAATAGAATTAGAGTCATGAGGAATGACTATAGGCGATCTAAGAACATCTGACTTAACCTTAAGTAAAAGATTCTTTTCCCACCAGAAGATAGCTCTCTCAAACGGAGAGTTAAAGATCTCTGGATATTCTCCTTCATCTGCAGATAAATACTTTACGCCCTCTGGTATTAAGGCTTCTCTCATGCCGTATAAAGTATCTTTTTCTTTAGCATTAATAACGGTTAGTCCTCTGCTTTCATAGTCTTTCTTAAGATCTTTGTTAGCATTGGTATACGGAGATCCAGTTAAACAAACTACATCATTAACAAAGGCCTCCTCTCCCTCTACTATTAAAGAATGAGCTGCAGTTCCAAAGCGCATTGCTGCCGTTGTTTCATGTTCCTCTTCAAAGGCATGTAGCTGGCTCTGACCAAATCTTCTTATGTTAGATGAGGATATGCCTGGTACTTCATGGTAGAAGTTATGCTCCATATCTGGGAAGTAAATAGCGTCACCAATAATTGTATGATCTTGGTTTTCTAATATTTCTGGTAGTTTATTCATTAAGAGACCTCCTTGATTTCTTCTGCTGTAATATTAAGGTTGTTAACTGCAACGGTTAATTCAGCGATAGCTACTTTTAGGTTAAATAAAGCATAATTAACTTCGTCATTACTTATGCCGTTGGTGTGTGTTGATACTAACAAAGCATCAATTTGTTTCTTATAATCAAATGTCATATTACTCTCCTGTAATAATATATGTAAGTTTGCATTCTAATCTAAATTGTGCATAATGTCTACATTTAGAAACAAAGGAGATTACATGAGTGGAACGAAAGATATGTATATGATGATGCGTTTATCATATGACCAAGCCGAAGCAGATTATGCAGACAAGAAAACTTTTAACATTGTTGATGCATATAAAAAATATCACAAAATAAATTTGAAGTATGATTGCTTTGATCCGGCTGCGGAAGTTGAGCTATTTCATAACGAAGACTTACTAGAAACAGTAAACATTTATTAAGATCGTATTATTTAGTTAGAGCTAGATAAATTTAAAAGCAATCAGGAGGGCTTAGCGAAAAACCTCCTGCTTTATTTAGGGGAACAACATGGAAGGCCAAAAAGCAATAGAAAGCATTATGTTAGAGTTTAAAAAGCTAACGAGATCCGAACGAATAGAACTTGTAAATATTCTTATGAAGTACATAAGCAAAGAAATTAAAAAAGAAATCTAGAAAAAGTACCTAATTGCGTTAATATTAGGTATGACAATTAAAATAGTACCAATACAAACTAAAATGAAGAAGCCTACCTTGTCAGAGGTGGTCTCTCGTTTAGAAAGCTTACTCACCAATTTCACTACAAGAGGCGAAGACCGAAAGCACATAATACTAACAACATTAAGCTTTTCTATCTCGCAACTTCAAAGAGAGGTTGTTGATGATGAAAAGATGTTAGATCTCATAGATTGCATTTTAGATCAGTATATTGACATACCAGATGATGAGTCTTATGTGTCATTAGTGACCCCAGATAAAGACTAATCTATTATTGTCCTACTTTTGTCAGACATGTGTGACGTCATAAAACATGATAGGAGTCGGGGTTTGCGGATTATTTTATTTTTTGCATTTTTGTCACAAGACTTTGACTATATCCTTATAAATATATTATAAATATCTTGACTAGGTTGTTCTTTGTAATGTATCCTCACAATACACTTTAGGGTAAAGTGGGGGTAGGTATTACTTATATTTACTCAAAACTCTAATATGCTTAATAAATATGGGATTCAGAAAAAATAAACTTGAATACGAAACTATCATTTCAGAAGATGAAGAAGCTCCCATTGAATATGCCAATCTAGACAACTCCCTCAACAGAAGACAAAGAAATTTTATTTGGCAAGCAGTCAACAATCCTCGCCTGTCTCTCGTAGAATGTGCTTACAAGGCTGGTTATACCAGTCCCAGACAAGCAGCCAACAAACTAATGAGAAAGCCTCTCATCCGTAAAGAATATAACTATCTGATGAATGAGGCTAAAAAGAAGTATGAACTTAATTATGATCGGGCTGTACAAGATCTTTACGACATTCGGGACAAAGCTTTAGAAGCTGGGTCTTTTAATGCGGCCATATCTGCACAGAATAGTTTATTGAAAGTCGGGGGCTTGATTGTTGATCGTAAAGAAGTCATGTTCGGGAAGGTAGATCAGATGAGTCGGGAAGAGGTTGAATCAAGACTTTCTCAGCTCCTGGGTAATGTCGTCGAAGCTAGTCTGCAAAACAAAGAAGATGTTCTGGATCCAATTTCTCTGGAAGATGAGATGAACGGATTAGATGCGTTGGATCAAGAAGATGGGATAGATAATGAAAAGGCTCTAGATCAAGAAGATGAAGAGCCTATAGACGGTAAAAAAGAATCAACGATTACTGGGTCGGTCGAGAACCAAGAGAAGCAAGTAGATGATAACGGCAATAATGAAGAGGGTCATGATGAAGTGCCAGTTAGTTGAATCATACTATTAGGAGAGTAGAGGAGTTTTAAAAACAAATCAACTAACCAACACAACCCGATTCTAATGGTAATAAGTTTATTTAGCAAGATAATCCTCCAAACCTTTCCAACGGCTTTTATCTGATTTAAACCAAAACAATTGATCTGGATATAATCTTTTTTTATTTTTAAATACTAAGAACCCAAGCTTGAATCCTTCGTTATCAAATCCTTCTGGAATGTTAAGGTCGTTGATGACTTCTTCCCATTCAACCATCTTTATAAATAAATTAGACATTTTTAATATGGTAGCTGTATCGCTCCCAGTCCTCCTTAGACATTATTTGTTGAATATCATCCTCGCTTCTAAACTTGGGTTTCTTAAAACTGCTTACACTTCTATAGATATTATATTTTCTTGTTAGCTTTCTAGCGGCCTCTTGGTGATCAATCTCTTTGCTCATTTTTTGTCCTTATATTCTTCTCGTAGTTCTGGGAACTCAGATAAGTAACGGGTTAGTATATGTTTGTTCTCTCCATCCTCTAACAGTCTAGTTAACATGTCTCTCAGAGCCATCATATTATCTAGATCAATATCTCTTTTGATCTCAGCTATTATTTCATTTATGAGTTCATTCATTTCTTTTTCCTCATTAACTTTTCCTCAGTCCTTCGTAGTGACCATTCTAAGAATCTGCTTACTAATTTACTTAGCCAATTTACTTTACTCATTATCATTAAAATCCCATACATGATCATCTTCATGCCTAGCATACATAATATCTTCTGGCATATATTTAAACGCTACTCTTAAGAAATCGGTAAGGTGCATGTCTCCTACATTAACCCATACTGGTCTTTTCTCACTTGTAGAAAAGTATTGATATATCTTATGTAAATCATCAGGTGTTTCATTTTCTTCAATAACTTCTTGTAATTCTAATAGTTTATTTATCTTCATTAGTCTTGCTCCTCTAAATCGCCTAAATAACTCTTGCCTTCAACTATTTCTTTAATCATATCGGCTAACCAATA
>ENA-ORXF01001121-ORXF01001121.1-marine-metagenome-genome-assembly--contig:-NODE-1121-length-17780-cov-5.492289_pt1 | contig 17780 bp, 24 predicted proteins | sample MGYA00237864_ERZ511476 | MGnify/ENA primary metagenome ERZ511476 (study PRJEB26306, sample SAMN06343908) | marine metagenome | isolation source: coastal waters | place: Atlantic Ocean: West Antarctic... | reverse complement strand
CAAGTGACTATTCAGAACAACAGAAACCACCACCTAAGCAGCGAGCTGTTGCGCCTTAAAAATCTTTTGTGATGAAAGATAATTATAACACTATCTATAACGTGGATTTTATGGTAAACAACTTACCAGACGGATGCGCCAATCTTATCATAGCGGATCCGCCATATTTTCAGATTAAAGGTGACTTTGATTTCGCCTGGGATTCATTTGATGAATATCTAAAGGATGTCGAAAAGTGGGCTATTGAGTGCAAGCGCTTACTATCTGAAAATGGGACTTTGTTTTGGTACGGTGATGACAAGCGCATCGCATATGCTCAAATAATTTTTGATAAACATTTTAATTTATTAAACAACTTAGTTTGGCATAAAGGTGAAAATTTTATGGGCTTGAATAAGTCCGACGGACTGCGTTCATTTGCACCGTGTACCGAACGCGTTTTGATGTATGATAAAATCAATGATTGCAAAGATGGATTTGAACCGTCTTACATTAGAAATCATTTTCAAGACTACTTGATGAACGAAAGAAAAAAGGCGGGTATAACCACGAAAGACATAAATAATATTTGCGGATATAGTGAAAAAACACAAAATAAAATTATTAACAATGAAAAAAATTGGATGTTTATAACTGAAAAATCTTACAATTTTTTATCTAATTCGACAAAGTTTTTCAAAAAATCATACGAAGATTTGCGCCGTGAATACGAAGATTTGCGCCGTCCGTTTGATAATTTTTTGAACATTAATGAGGTGATGCGATTCAATAACGAATCCGCAATGAATACACAATATAGCCACCCAACTAGAAAACCCGAAAAACTTACACGCGCATTAATACTGACCTCTTCTCGTCCTGGGGATGTTGTTTTAGTTCCATTTGCTGGCAGCGGTACTGAATGTGCTGCGACATTACTAGAATCAAGAAAGTTCATAGGTTACGAAATAGATAAAAAATATTTTGATATAGCTAGCAAACGAATTGATCACGCGAGAAGTTCCACTATAAAAATGTTTTCATGAAAGACTCCACAATATTCACCAAGGGCGTGAAGCTCATCGCATTGCTACAGGCATCACTCGAGCAAATGGATGAGGTGAAAGGTACCGCACTCGATAAGCAGCGCACGAAGCAATTGATGAGACAACTCGAGCGAAGCATAGAGAAAGACATCCGAGGACCTTTGACCGCCTTAGACAACACCGACAGCACTCTGCTCACTAACATCCAGCAGAATGTTGAGATGATCCTGGATCTTAACCTGGAAGAGATTGCAATCCTCCGCAGTGAAGTTGCTGAGGTGAGAGCGTCCGATACGAAATAGAAAAGAGGGAGGCGGTTCACTATAAATTAATCCCGTGTAGGGAAAAGCTATAGGTTAGATACAAGCCGACCTCCCTCCGATTACCTGAGAACTTATGAATCTGAACTTAGAACACAATAAAAAGCTAATGATTGCCGAGGCTCTGAGGAGGTATAGGTTCAAGAAGCAAGCCGCCAAGGCATTAGGAGTGAGTACGAAGTATATAGATAAAATGATGGCTAAAAAATAAATACAGAAAAATGTACTTTTTTATTTGGTAGTTATACAGAAAGCTGTATATTTACAGTGTAGCAATGAAGCTGCAAACAGATACAGATAGAATGAGAAATTACTTAAACACATTACTAGCAGAAAAAAACATTTCATTGGAAACTTACTGCGAGGTAGAAGGCGCTGAGTATGGAGTTAATTTCATTCCTCTTGAGACTATTGTAGATTTTATGTGTGAGATGCACCCAGCAACACAGGAGCAAATGAGAACTAACCTTGTGAAGATAGATTATGCAAACGGTGATGTAATGCACTTCTTTGATTACGTGGCTAAATTCTTGGCCAAGTAATCACGGAAATAACCACTTAAAATAAGTACAGAAAATTGTACTTTTTTATTTGGTAGTTATACAGAAAGCTGTATATTTACATTGTAGCAATGAAGCTGCAAACAGATATAGATACAAATGCAAACTACCAAAGTAAGGAGAGGCGAATACCAAATCACGCTCAACGGCATAACATTGAGTTTAATTAATGATATATGTATTGACACAGGGAAGAACCAAGGTTGGAATCTACGCGATAAGGAGGATGATGAATGGATGGGACACGCTGACACTAAAAAGAAACTAATACAAGCATTGAAAAATTCATAAATGCAAGACTGGCAAAAAGAGATACTAGAAAAAGAAGGATTTAACAATATAAAATTGAAAGTTATGAATTACGAGGTCTATTATGAAGTAACAAGAGAAGCAAGAATTTTCGCGAATATGGAGGACGAGCTTATGGCTACGTTTGAAAACTTTAATGATGCGGTATACTATGCTAACTCTGAGTGTGGACTAGATGAAATGCACAGCGGATACGTTGTAAGACCAACCCAATCAAAGCAGATCAATAAGAATCTGATGAACATCATAAAATAACTACAGATTTCTGTATATTAGTACCAGGTCAGCAACTAAGCGGATCTTAAAAACATTATCATGAACAATACTATTCAAGAGTTAGAGGCAAAGATCAACAACCTGGAGGCGCAACTACAAGAAGCTAAAGCTTTCACCTATGTAGATGCTACTGATACCCTACACGCCCAAGATGGTGAGATACATCTAGGATATAACAATGGCGAGAGCTTTGTTGTTTGGGATGTTCAGAGCTTGTTTGAAGATCTACCTACTATCATTCAGTTGGTACGTGAGCAGCAAGAAAAAGCAACTCAAAAGAATCTTAGCGCCATCGATAACGAACTAAACAAAATCTAATCTAGTGAGTGACATCATAAAGTGGTCCGAACTCAGCAGGAAACTGAGCGGCTCAGATAACAGTATAAGACCAAACAAGATCCCAAAGAAATACGAGAAGGACATAAGCTCGCTGCTGAAGGCTCTCGATAAGTGGGAGGATTCACTAACAAAAGAGGAATAGATGAGCTTAGAAACGCAGAGAAGAATCAGAGAGATAGGTGAGAACACTATCGAGATGTTGATAGAGAAGAACCAAAGCTATGGCGACAGCGCGCTGAATCCTTTGGGGATCTTTGGCAATAAGGATGCGGTGACAAGCTTAGGCGCGAGGATTGACGACAAGCTCGCAAGGATAAGAACACTGGGCTTCGAGGGCTTCGGTGAGGACAACGTGAAAGATTTAATAGGCTATCTTATTTTATTACAGGTAGAGCTAGAAAAGCGCAAGGCCAGTGAAATCAATGGTTAACGGGGGCCCCCTCGAATATAAAAGCCTTTTGCTAGTTAATCGCAGCCTGAAGCCTCTTTTTTACGATGGTTGCTTTTTGCCGAGTAAAAGCCAAAGCACTAAAAAAATACTAAAATGAAGGGAAGTAAAGCCACCACCGAGGCGCTAAAAGCGTCAGGATCTTACAGAGAAGATCGCCACGGTTCAAAAATGAAAGCGCCAAAAGGCAAACCAGTGAAGCCCGAAAATAGCAGCGAATCCGCTGAGATTTGGATCACTTCAATGATGGAAAATATGAATGTTTCCACTCCCCTCGATGGGATGAGCGTCAAGATGTTCGCGGATTCTTGGGAGCAATACACTGAGGCGAGGGACTTTCTAAAGAAACACGGAAACACCTACACCACTACAACGGCCAGCGGTGATCTAATGTATAGAAAATACCCGCAAATTGAAATCCTTAATAGTGCGTGGCAGCAACTTTTTAATATGGTGAAGCAGTTTGGGATGACCCCACTGAGTAGAAGCAGAATTGAAAGCCCTCAAAAAGAAGAGATAACCCTCGAAGATCTACTAGGTTAATGAGTTACTATGATGAGAAGGTAGCGAATAGGTTTGTTTCATTTGTTGAAAAGGCTTGTACCCACGTAAAGGGACCGCTCGCTAAGAAGCCTTTTCTATTGGAAGATTGGCAGAAGGACTACTTCGGTAAGCTACTCGGAACGATGCGCGAAGATGGCTGCCGCCAATATGTTGAGAGCTTTCTGTTTCTTCCGCGTAAAAATGGAAAAAGTAATATGATCGCGGCGCTGGGTTTATATATGCTCTTTGTAGAGAAGGAGCCCGGTGCTGAGATATACGTCGCCGCCGCTGACCGCGCCCAGGCGAATGCTGTATTTAGTGTGATGAAATCAATGATCCTGAACCAGCCCCTACTCTTAAACAAGTGCGCTATCTACAGAGATAGTATCGTGCTCAATAATACCAACAGCTTTATTAAGGCCATCAGTGCTGATGCTGAGACAAAACACGGATTTAACGCCTCGGTCATTATCGTAGACGAGCTGCACGCGCTACCAAATAACGAGCTCTACTCTACACTAACATCTTCAACAGGTGCAAGAGAGCAGCCGATTATTGTAGGAATATCAACGGCAGGAAATGACCGCGGCCACCTTTGTCGTGATCAATATGAATACTCTAAGAAAGTTCAAAAGGGAATTGTTGACGACCCTAGCTTTTTACCAGTGATCTATGAGAGCGAGCAAGACGATGACATTTTTGATATTGAAACAGTCAAGAAAGCAAACCCAAATTATGGTATCAGCATCTTCCCGGAATATATAGCGAGGGAATGGACCAAAGCTAAGGCCTCCCCTAGTGCTGAGATAAAATTCAGGACGCTACACTTAAACCAATGGCTCACCACTACAGAGGGATGGATCACAGATTCTGACTGGATGAAAAGCTCGGGTAAGTTTGACCCTTCAGAATTGGCTGGGATGGAATGCTATGGCGGTCTAGATCTAGCGGCCACAAGTGACATCACGGCCCTGGTGTTGGTTTTCCCTTTTGAGGATGGCACTATGAAGGTGATCTCTAAAATGTGGGTATCCGAGGATATGGTAGAGCAGAGAAGGGGCCGCACTGGTGCCTCATATGATGGCTTTGTACTTGGTGGCGATTTAGAAGTAACTGAGGGAAACGTCACGGACTACAAGAAAGTGGAAGCTGACATTTTAGAGATGTGCGAGGCTTATAAGGTGAAAGGCATCGCTTATGATAGATGGAATAGTACTGCGCTGGTCACGAGCTTAGTGGATAAAGGTGTTCCGCTGTCTGCTATTGGCCAGGGTTTTGCTAGTATGTCACAGCCCACGAAAGCCGTCGAGATGCTTATAAAGTCGGGCAACCTTCACCACAACTCAAACCCAGTACTTAGATGGATGGCTGGAAATGCACAGGCGAAATATGATGACGCTTTTAATGTTAAGCTAGTGAAAAATAAAAGCTCTGATAAGATTGATGGAATTATCGCACTGATAATGGCTGTCGCGGAAAAGATGAGCAATGATAGAGAGAGTGAAGGCGAGAGCTATTACGAAGATCACGGCCTTAGAATGATTTAGCAAGTGGGAGGGCCACCACAGCCCTCCCGATAGCTAACAAACTTGTATACAAACAAGCTGATAATTACCTTGCAAAGTACTGCAATACTTACACTTTTATTGATATTAATAAATAAAATGTTAAGAAGTGGGTGGATAGGTTTTCTCTAGGCTATTGTTCTCAGTACAAAGTATCAATACTTTGCGTCCGATAGCTAATACCCTACCCTTTTGTCAGAATCTAACAACCTTTTTCAGCGTTTAGGCATAGCCTTTCGCGGTAGCACTAGAGGTGACTACAATATAAAGAGCAGAGCGACACTAGATGCGCTTACCGTTGATCCTACACAGACCGTCGTAAACGAAGAAACCAGCCTCCAGCTTTCTGCTGTTTGGGCTGCGGTTCGTATTCTATCCGAGACTCTAGCGAGTCTTCCTTTTGATGTCTATAGCGATGAGAATAACGTCGCGCAAAAGGACCCTAACCACCCTATTCAGAAAATCCTTCGCACTCCTAATGGTTATCAGAACGATTTTAATTTTAGGGAATTACTACAGGCTCATCTATGTCTTCACGGGAACGCTTATTGCTTCATCGAGAGGAACCAAGCTGGCCGCCCTACTAAGCTGCTGCCGATTCATCCTGATCGCATTGAGGTAAAACTTTACGAGCAAGAAAAGTTCTACGTCTTAGATGGTGATGAGCATACAGTATTCGATGCAAATGAAATGATTCACCTGGTGGGCCTTTCTATGAATGGCATCGTAGGGATATCAGTCATAGATGCTGCTCGCGGGGATATTGAGCTAGGCCTAAATGCTAACAAGTACGGAAATAAGTTCTTCAGCTCAGGCGCTAATGTCGGCGGTGTACTAACCCATCCAGGGAAGTTAAGCGACTCAAGCTACAACAGGTTAAAAAGCTCCTGGCAAGCGAAACAGGCGGGAATAAGTAACGCCCATAAGACGGCCATCCTTGAGGAAGGAATGGCTTTTAAAGCTACCAGCATCGGAAACGATGCCGCTCAGTTTTTACAGACTCGACGCTTTCAGGTCGAAGAGATCGCGAGAATGTTCAGGATACCCCTCGCCTATATGGGCGATATGAGCAACAGCTCAACGCGTGCCAATGTAGAGCAGCAATCGATAGACTTTGTTCGCAACACGGTGCTGCCTTGGGTTAAGCGCTGGGAGGCTGAGTTTAATACAAAGCTATTCACAGAGAAAGAACAAGGTAAATACCGCGTGCGCTTTAATGTCGATGGGCTTCTTCGAGGTGATATCCAAAGTAGATACAATTCTTATTCTATTGCAAGGCAATGGGGCTGGCTGTCAGTTAATGACATCAGAACCCTAGAGAATCTACCTAGCGTAGAGAATGGGGATCTATACATTACGCCTTTGAATATGGCCGAAGCAGGAAGCCAAGAAAATCCAAACGAAGAACCGAATGAATAACATAGAGAAGAGGTTCCACAAAGAGAATACTCAGAAGCGCAAATTTGAGACGCGCATCGAAGCGGACAAAGAAGCGCGGACCATCACTGGCTATGCGGCCATCTATAACAGCGACAGCGAGGATTTAGGTGGATTTATTGAGCAAATGGCCCCAGGATCATTCGATGGAAGACTACAGGACGACGTTCGTGTATTGTTTAACCACGATAACAACCTAGTGCTCGGCCGTACAATAAGCGGAACCGCCACGCTAGAAGTGGACGAAAAAGGTTTAAGATATACCTGTCAACTACCTGATACTTCGTACGCTAAAGACCTCATAGAGCTAATGGAGCGCGGTGATGTAACTCAGAGCAGTTTTGCCTTCACTATTGAAGACGAAAGCTGGGAAGAGCGCGCTGATGGAATGCTAATAAGAACGGTGAAAAAGGTCGGACAGCTTTACGATGTGAGCCCGGTAACATACCCGGCTTATAAAGATTCGACCAGTGCATTAAGAACCAGCGCCCCGATAGAAATGGAGCAGCGCGAAGTTGAGGTAGAAGAGCAAAAAGAAGAAAAACAGCAAGAGCCCGAGGCTGTAATAGAAGGCACGAATGCGGACACTTTTTCGGTCCGTTTGAAATTGATGAATCTTAAATAATAAAACAATGAGCAAACATAATGATTTACGCGGACAACGCGCCGAGTTATTGAAAAAGGCGGATAATATAGTATCCACTTGTCAGAATGAAAACAGAAATTTATCTACTGATGAGGTTTCTAAATTTAACAAAATTGATGAAGCAGCTAACGAACTACGTGATCAATACCAGGCTTTGGAGCGCAATATTGAATTGCAGAAAGAAGCTGCTGCAAAGTCGGTTTCTAAAGAGCCGAAAAAATTAGATCGTTCAGCATCTTTTGAGAAGTATATCCGCAAGGGATATTCTGCTTTGAATGCAGACGAGCGCAATATCCTTTCTAGAGGTACAGCGACCCAGGTTGTAGGAACTGATTCTCTAGGTGGTTTCGGTGTACCTGAAGGATTTAGTGGTGAGGTAGATATCGCTTTAGCGTTTACTGGTGAGCTAGAGCGTTTGGCTCGTGCTTTTAATACTGCTTCCGGTAATTTAGTTCCTTATCCTACGAATAACGATACTGCAACGGATGCAATCTTAACGGCGGAAGCTGCTGAAAGCACTATTCAAGATCTTACTCTAGGAGTAGTCAACTTGAACGCTTACAAGTATACTTCTTTAGTGAAAGTATCTGAGGAGCTTATGCAAGATGCTGGCTTCGATTTGACTGGCTTTGTAATTGAGCAGCTAGGTGAGCGTATCGCGCGTGCAACTAACGCAGCCTTTACGGTTGGTACAGGTTCTTCACAGCCTTCAGGTTTGGTGACAGGATCTAGCTTAGGAAAGACTGCTGCTTCTGCAACAGCTATCACTAGCGGTGAAATATTAGATCTTATTTATTCGGTAAACAAAGCCTACAGAAACTCTGCAAGCTTCGGCCTTATGATGAACGATTCTACAGTTGCTGCTGTGAGAGCTTTGGGCCTATCGGTTACCAACGACTTCCCAGTCTTCGTACCGAGTATGGCAATAGGTGAGCCGGATCGTATTATGGGCATCCCTGTATATGTCAACAATGACGTAGCAGCTATCGCAACTGGAGCGAAGTCTATCGTTTGTGGTGATATGAGTAAGTTCATCGTACGCTCTGCTGGTAATGTAGTAGTAGAAAGAATCGACGAGCAATACAAGTCGGCTGGAATTACTGCTTTCCGTGCGAAAGTTCGCAAAGATAGCCACGTGTTAGATGCTACAGCAATCAAGCATCTTATCCAAGCTTAGTGAAAGTTGAATTCACTCAGCTAATGGTTGGGCCACAGGTCCGCTACGACATCGGTGTCGTAGCGGATTTGCCCGCCATTGAAGCTAAGAGGTTAATCGAGGCAAACATCGCGAAGGCGGTAGCTGAGACACCTAAGAAAAAGGCAAGACAGGCAACAGGTAAAGCAGTAGAAAAAAGAGGTTAATGGCTTTTGACATAGTAACACCAGCAACAGAGGACGCACTTTCTTTGGTAGAGATCAAACAATTTCTACGCTTAGATATTTCGGACACTTCAGAGGATACTACCCTGGGCGTTTTTCGTTCTGCTGCGTTATCTATGGCCGAGGAATATAGTAGAAGAATATTCTGCACGACAGTGATAGATGAGTATTTTGATGCGTTCCCTGCCTATGACGGTATTACTGATCGAGCTATGATCTACCTCGCTAGAGGACCAGTGGCCAGCGTTCAATCGGTAAAGTATATCGATGAACTCGGAGCGGAGATCACAGTTCCTACTAGCGACTACACTATCGACACAATAAGCGAGCCCGCTAGAATTATGAGCTCGGACGGTTGGTTCAATGCGAAGGTGACCATCAACGCGGTGATCATTCGCTATACGGTTGGAACTGCTGCTAGTGCTGTAGGCGCACCGCTAAAGCAAGCGATGCTCTTAATGATTTCCGATATGTACGAGAAGAGAGAGAACAGCGTACACCGTATGCCTACCGCTTCCGAGTACTTAATGAATCCTTTTAGACTGTTCAGATTTTAATGAATCCAGGTAAGCTAGACAGAAAGATCACACTACAAAATAGGACCGTGGGCAGTACAAATGCTTTCGGCGAGCCTGTTGTGACCTTCCCTACTCTAGCTGTAGTCTACGCCTCTATTGATGACAGAGGCGGAAAGGAAAAAGAAGAGGCAGAAAAAGATACAGCCATAGGAAAGGCGGTCTTTATTATTCGCTTCCGTACTGATGTAAGCACGACAACGCAAATCTCGTACAACAGCGAGATCTATGACATAAGAGCGATCAACGAGCACGGGCGCAAAAGATTTTTAGAACTCATCACAGAGAAGCGATGAGCGCAGTGAACTTCAAGATTGAGCTAGAAGGCTTTGAGAAAGTAAAGCGAAAGCTCGATATACTTTTTGAAGTAGACAGAACAAAGCACAGGCAGTTTAAAAATGGAATAAAAAAGGCTTCGAAGATTTATATAAAATATATGAAGCAGGAGCTCAATGGTGTAGGATTTAAAAGGAAAGTAATTAAGACCAACAAATCAGGAAAAACTGTCACCTTTAAAAGTGGAGCCCTAAAAAAGTCTATCGGTTACATCCCTTCAAAGTCACAGCGAAGCCTTACGGGTTATGTCGGGGCTAGAAGTGGCAAGCGAGCTGGCAAGACTTATGATGGTTACTACGCATCCATAGTAAACTACGGCAAAGCTCCAGGAACAACTAGAGCGACAGGTTTTGCAGACAAGGCCTTCGCAAAAGGAAAAGCACAAGTACAGAAAGCTCTAGAGATAGAGGTTGCAAGAATACTAAACAAAACAATTTTACAACTAGCGAACAGCTAATGCAGGCAGGAAAGGCGATATATAACATTTTAGCAGCAAGCGCAGTGAACTCTAGCGTAGGAGGTAGAATATACCCCCAACTAGGGCCACAGAATGCCGTCGCTCCTTTTATCGTTTACGTCTTAGACAATACTGACCCTTCGGATACGAAGAGCGGAGTGAGTACACTAGACACCGCAGCCTATGAGGTGATCGTGGTCTCTGCGAGTTACGCTGAGATGGCTACAATATCCGACCAGGTGAGAGCGGCATTAGACAGATATACGGGCACCGTGAGCGGTGTAGAAGTTCAGAGTATTCAGTTCAACAATGTAGACACCGACTACGATCAGGAGAGCGCTAGATATATGGCGGGCCTAGATTTTAGCTTAAGAATAAGATTATGAGAATAACATTAACCAAAAAGCTCAAGACAGAGAGCGGCAAAGTGTTGCCTTCAGGAATGGTCTTAGGAGTTACTAGAGAATACGGCTTGCAGCTTATTGAAGCAGGTAAAGCCGTTAATAACGAGGTTGGATCCTCACACGAAATAATAAAAAAACTTAACAAAGAATAATTATGGCAACAGCAGGCGTAATGAATGGAACATTGATGGGGGTCTACATTGGATCGACATTAATCGCACACAGCACCGAAGGAAGTATTTCACTATCAATGGATACGAGAGATATATCCTCGAAAGATTCGGCAGGAGCTAGAGCTCTTCTCGAAGGAATGAAAAGCGGAAGCATCTCAGTGAGTGCTCTATATAGTGAAGACGGGGCCTACGGCGCTGATGAATTATATACAGCTATGGCGGCAAGAACGCCACTTGCAGTGAAATTCAGCACTGAGGTATCGGGTGATCATTTTTGGTCAGCTTCTTCTTATTTAACGAGCCTAGAGGTATCAGCATCAACTGAGGATAACGTGACTTTTTCGGCCACATTTGAGCTCACTGGTGCGATTACTTACGCAGCCGTTTCCTAATAACTAACTACTCACACACAATACCTATTTATGACTAAGCAAGTAACAATTAACGGAGCGGACTACCCTGTCAAATTTGGCTTTTCAGCATTGATAAGCTTTACAGATGCGGCAGGATTAGCCCTGGAAGATCTAGAAAATTTAGGGGACGGAATGACCCTAGGCACTGCACTTACCTTGGTATGGGCAGGACTGAAAGACGGCGCAAGAAAAGAGAAGCAGCCCTTCGACTTAACTGTTGAGGATGTCGCTGACCTTATTGACGACGATCAGGAAGCCATCAACAATGTTCTAGAGTTATTCGCGAAATCATTTACAGGAACGCAGGGAAAGTAGAAGAAGGAGGCACTGCCAGCAGCGGTGCCTCCTTTACTATTGACTACTGCGAAAAGTTAGCCCTAGGGTACTTGGGTTACAATTATGAGGAGTTTTTAGATCTAACCGCTCGAAGCTTAAGCAACGGGATGGATGGATACAATGAAAAACAAGAAGCGCAGCAGCGCGATTCTTGGGAAGTAATGAGAACGCAAACCACTACCCTGGTCAACTTACAAGTAGATAAGGGGAAAAGGTTAAAACCAAAGGATCTATTTGAGTTCCCTTGGGACCATAAAGAACAAGTACACAAACTCAACAAAGAAGAAGCTAAAGCAATCCTCAACAAATGGCAAGAACATTAGGGAGTACTAACTTAAGAGTAGGCGCGAATATCGGGCCTTTAAAGGCTGCTCTAAAAACTGCAAGCGCAAAGCTTAAGCGGTTTGGAAGTACAGCTAAGAAAGTTGGTGGCACCCTATCTCGGGGCCTCTCTGCTCCCATTGCTATTATTGGCGCGACGAGTGTAAAAGTGTTCGCGGATTTTGAATCTGAGATGAGCAAGGTAAAAGCTGTATCCGGTGCGACCGCCGACCAGTTAAAAATGCTCACAGAGAATGCTAAGAACTTAGGATCTACGACGGTCTTCACCGCTCGAGATGTTGCCTCCTTACAGGTCGAATTTGCAAAGCTTGGATTTACCGCCTCAGAGATTGATAAGGTCACAGAGAGCACTCTATTTTTAGCCCAGGCGAGTGGATCAGATCTCGCTAGAGCTGCCGAGGTTGCCGGTGCTACGTTGAGAGGTTTCGGTTTAGAAGCCGAAGAGACGGGCCGCGTCACTGATGTGATGGCTTTAAGTTTTGCGTCTTCTGCGTTAGATATGGAGGCCTTCGCTGAATCTATGAAGTATGTCGCCCCTATCGCTAATGCCGCAGGTATTGGAATAGAAGAGACTACGGCGATGCTTGAGCTACTAGCTAACGCAGGGATCAAAGGCAGTATGGCGGGGACGGCAATGAAGAAGATCATTGGCGAGCTAGGATCTACCAGCGACGGCGTGGCGGGAGCTATTAAGAAACTAGCGAAGGAAGGCATACAGCTCGCTGATGCTAAGGACGAAGTAGGCGAACGTGCTCAGGCTGCGCTTTTAGTTTTAGCCAATGGGATAGATACCGTCGACGGTCTTACTGACAGCCTTTTGAATAGTCAAGGCGCAGCGAAGGCAATGGGTGAGGAAATGACCGACAACACCGCCGGAGCATTTAAGATTTTAAAGAGTGCACTAGAAGGCGCACAGATTGAGCTTGGCGAAAATATCGCCAATAATAAAATATTCAAAGGAATCCTAGAGAGCCTTACCAAAACTGTAGGAAAAATCACCAAACATATTGAAGGGATGACCGATGCGGAGCAGTTTAATGCTGTCGCATTGGCTGGATTGGTCGCTATTGTTCCTGTACTTATTCTTTCAGTGGGTTCCCTTACTCTAGCCTTCGGATCACTTACCGCAGCAATGGGGCCGGTGGCTATTGCAATCGCTGGAGTGGCTGCGGCTTATGCTCTTATAAGAACAAGCATAAGCGAGACCGATAAAGTTATAAAGGCATCTCTAGCAAATGAAAACACAGCAGAGAGCACTAGGCTTTTAAAAGAACAGCTTTCTGTAGTTCAGGCGAATCTAAAAAAGAGCCAAGAATGGGCCGAGCAGTACCCTAAAAACGCTGGAGCACAGCGCCAGGTAGTGGATCTACTTGAGCAAGAAGTGAATCTTACAAAAGCTTTGTCCACGGTTGGGGATAGTTTATCCGCAAAAAGACAGCAATGGCGTGAGGATGAGCAAGAGTACGCTAAAGAACAAAAAGACAAAACACAATCCGAAAAGGTCTATGCTCAAGCACAGGCAGAGACTACAGTAGAACTATCTCGGAAATCTAACGGCTTCCAAGTTCTTAGTAAAAGTATGGAAGAAATGGGCGCGGTAAAACTCGCGCCTCTATCGCACGAGATAGATAGTGTGATGGACCGAATGGATCGAATGATAGTAGGTACTAAGCTTTTAAACGAAGAGCTTTCTGCGGCTATTAATGCAATGGCTCTAGATACGGTCGTAGGGATGGCAGAAATCGGCGGCGCTATTATGGTCGGTGAGGCAAGCTTTAGAGATATGGGCGTTTTTGTTATGGGCCAATTTTCAAGCTTATTAAAGCAGCTCGGGACTATGATGATAGAGTACGGTATGGCTGCGGAAGGATTTAAGGTTGCTTTAAGTATGGGGCCTTTAGGTGGCGGTTTTGCCATTGCTGCGGGTATTGCTTTGATTGCTGCCTCGGGAGCTATAACAGCAAAAATGAAAAGCGCCTCAGAGACTAAAATCCCAGCTCTTGCCGAGGGGGGAATCGTGACAGGACCTACCCTAGCTTTAATAGGCGAGGGCCGAGAATCTGAGGCAGTAATCCCATTGAGTAAGCTAGATAATATGATGGGATCCAATAGCGGAGCCGTAACGGTTTACGGTAAGATATCGGGCCAGGATATACTCCTGAGCTCAGAGAAAGCAAGTAGAACGCGCAGTAGATACAGAGGCTTTTAAGATATGGGAGTAATACTATACAGCACATTCAAAAGCAGCTACGGCACAAGCTTTACCGTTGAGATTTTGGACAATCTATTTAACGCTGCGGCCACAGAGTTCAAGACTGACAGCACAGGCTTTGAACTTGAATACTCAGGGGAAACCGATGACATCGTGAGCCCTGTGATTAGCTCTATGTGCACCGTGGGGATGTACGTGGAGAGTATTGGCCAGGAATCGCTTCTCATTGACAACCTCAAGCTATACCAAGAGGATCGCTACTTCGTAAGAATTTATAATAGCGAAGATGCTAGGGTAATTGATATAACAGAAAAAACCGGTAACGACTTTAACGCTAGAGTAATATCAGACGGCGGCACTGTGGAGCAATTGCAATGCGTAAAAGACGACATAACGGCGCTAGGTGGTGCTAAGTTTTTCATCCCAAGCGTAAGCGAAGACATCTACTGGACGGGTAAGATCACCCAGGATCTTGTAACTCTAGAAGATCAATACTACCCTTACCTCTATCAGATAAAAGCTGTTGACGGTATTGGTCTACTAGCTAACGAGGAATACACAACTTCAGGAGCTAAGACTATTTTCGAAGTCTTTAAGGAAAGCATAGATCTATTAAGCATCAGCGGATTATACAGCGGAATTAATTTTTACCTCAGTACTTGCTTTAATACCTGGGACATAAATCAAACATATAACGCAGATGATGACGTAACTAAGCTCACCCGCTTTAATACTTTCGTGTATCGTGAAACAAATGACGATGGAAGCTTTACAGAGCCAAAGGCTTTAGATATATTAAAAGATCTTTGTACTATTTTCGGCGCTCGTATATATCAGCGCCGTGGTACTTATGTGATTGAGCAATATAAAGAGCGCGAAAACGTAAGCTATAGATATTTTAATTACGACACTCAAGGCGATGAGTTGACTGTAGCAGACCGAATAGATGACGCTGCTATAAACCAAACCAGCTACCAGGGCGCTAGGCTAAACGGCGGAAGCTATAACTTCCTCCCAGCCTTGAAAAAAGTTGAGGCTACATATAACCAAATAAGGCTTAACAACCTTCTAGCCAATAGGCTGGTATTTACTGGAGCATCTAGCGCGGTGAATCTTGGTACTGTTGTCAATGATGACAACGGCCAGCTAAATATTAGCGGGAATCTATTCTATAGCTTTTTATTTAACGGTAGTGGAACTCCCCCAAGTATTACGCCGCTATTCTATCGACCAGTATTCAGAATGCAGCTTAAGCAGGAGGATATCTTGAACCCGGGAACCTTTTACTACTTAAAGCGCGACTTTATACCAGGCGGCGGTAATGCTGTGTACGGCGCTACAAGCTGGAGCACATCGGCCAGTTATTACTTTTTAGATGCTGGCGTGGCTAGAAATAGCTTGCAAGGATTTAACCTCGCGAGTACTTTTAATGTAATAAGCCCTCCCTTACCTGTTGATGGTTTAGCGAGTTTAGATATTGAGTTCTTTAATGTTTATGATTTAGTAGGTAATCAAACGAGCGTACCTACGAACTACAGCGACACCGCTACGATCAACGAGGTTTCCGCTATGTACTTAAACAACGGCACGCCGGGAACTAGCATTAAAGTGTTTACAAGTACGAACGGATCCGCAAAAGTAAAGAGCAATCTTACTCTCGATCTTGGTGAGTTAATACTAGGGGATTCTGCTGGGATGGATGGCAGCCTTTACGTGTACAACGGAAGCGGATGGGTACCTTCTCAAAGCTGGCGAAGAGGGAACAGCGGTAGCTATATAAACCTCTACAAGCTTTTGACTAAGGAGATTTTAAGCTTTTACAATAAACCTGTGCAAAGGTATAGCGGCTCAATCTTAGCGCCGTACAACTACGGCACTAGGCTATTGTGGTCAAACGATTACTACCTACCCACAGGGGTAAGCTATAACGCTGGAAACGATGAGTATAGTGGAGAATGGTTTGTAATAGATAGCGATGACTCTCAGATCACCACAGGTACACCGGTAGACAGCAATCCAGTAGACGCGACTTTTAAAACAACCTTTGACGGTCAGGCAGGAACTACTAACGTAGTACTAGCAACAGATGGAAACATCGCAGGGATGAATCTCAATAGCACGACAAAAGCTATCGGTCCATATAGTGAGACAGCCACAGGCGGAAAGATTACCGGTACGGCTGTAGTCACAGGAAACACAACTCTAAGCGGCACTCTAGGAGTTACTGGCTTATCAACTTTGGGAGCTACTAGCGTAGGATCTTTTGCTACTACAAACCAGGTAGCGGTCACGATCAACTCAATCACTGCTACAGCTGCCGGAAACGAAACCATAGACGGATCTAAGCACTTCAATTTTATTAGCTACAGCGGAGGTACGGGTTCATATAATATTACACTCCCACCCGCCGAGGATGGCGTAATTCTACGCTTCAAAACTGATGACACAATAGCGGCAAATAAAACGATAATACTACAAGGCGACGGAAGCGAACGAATAGACGGCGAAGGTAATTATACAATGAACAGGAGCTATGACGGTATCAGTCTACTAGGCAAAGACAGCTCCTGGTTTATCATACAGAAAAAAGAAAAATAAAACAACCCCAATGAATAAAGCTTATTTATTTTACCTGCTACGCAGAGGCATTATCGGAGGAAGAGGAAGCTCGCCCTGGGTAAAGATTGTCAACGATTTTAAAGAACGCGTCGAAGGTGATGGCGGAACTTTAGAATCTACGGCGTGCCTTAATACTGATGTTAAATACTTAACCGAAAATCCTATTGCCCCATCATTCACGGGACTACTCAACGATTATAGCGGTGCAGCGGCTGCGTATTCTTTACGCTTGTTAGACAACACTTATAGCGGTCATGCGGTAAGAGTTAGAAGAGCATCAGATAACACAGAGCAAGATATTGGCTTTGCGAATAACGAATTAGACACGACGAGTTTGGAGACATTCTGTTCGGGAACAGATGGGTTTGTAACTACTTGGTATGACCAAAGTGGTAACGCGGTTAATGCTGCAAATGCTACGGCAGCTGAACAACCAAAGATTGTCGCAAGTGGTTCTACTATTTTAGAAAATGGTAAGGCGGCAGTTCGCTTTGATGGCTCAAACGATAAACTTAAATTTCCTCAAGTAATTACTGGCACAACGGCAAGAAGTTTCTTTATTACTAACAAAGTAGATATATCTGGAGGGGCTGAATTTGGATGTTTAATTTCATTAGATGTTGCCTCATCAGGGTCTGGTACTTCTTATAGAATTTCAAGAGAAACCGCAGAAATAAGATTGCGAGTTAGTGGCAGCTCTGCTTTTAATTATCCCTCTGGTACTACAGCTTTAGATTATAATCTTTTAACTAATATATGGACAAACGGAGGTTCTCAAGATGCTAAATTTTGGTCAAATAGTGTTTCAGCACCATACTCAACGGGTACAAGTAGTAATTTAAATACTTCAATTATAACGGGTTTTCACTATATGGGGTGGTCTAATGTTGGCAGTAATACACTTGATGGAAACATTCAAGAAATGGTAATATATGCATCTGACCAAAGCACCAACCGCAGCGGCATAGAAACAAACATTAACGACCACTACTCAATCTACTAATGGAAGTAAACGGATATAAATACACGACAGAGGTTGAGGCTATCGCAGCAAGAAAAGAATGT
>ENA-ORXF01001119-ORXF01001119.1-marine-metagenome-genome-assembly--contig:-NODE-1119-length-17796-cov-23.065749_pt1 | contig 17796 bp, 16 predicted proteins | sample MGYA00237864_ERZ511476 | MGnify/ENA primary metagenome ERZ511476 (study PRJEB26306, sample SAMN06343908) | marine metagenome | isolation source: coastal waters | place: Atlantic Ocean: West Antarctic... | reverse complement strand
TATCAAGTAGAATCTGGTTCAATCAGTTTTAATGGAAAAGATCTATTGGATATGGAGCCGACAGAAAGATCATTAGATGGCTTATTCTTGGCTTTTCAATATCCAATTGAGATTCCGGGCGTAACTAACGCATCTTACTTAAGACAAATAATGAACTCTCACAGAAAACATCAAGGAAAAGATCCAATAGAGGCTGGCGCATTTTTAAAATTGCTCAAGGAAAAATCGGCATACCTAAAAATTCCTTTTGAAATGCACAGTAGATTTGTTAACACAGGGTTCTCTGGTGGCGAGAAAAAGAAAAATGAAGTTCTCCAAATGGACTTATTGGACCCAAAATTAATTATAATGGATGAAACGGATTCTGGACTAGATGTTGATGCACTAAAGGTTACTGCAGATGCTGTTAATCAGATGAAATCACAAAATCGTTCATTAATTATAGTAACTCACTACTTAAGATTACTAGAGTATATAAAACCTGATTTTGTTCATATATTTCAAAATGGACAGATTATAGAGTCTGGTGATTCTAGTCTTGCAACAAGAATTGATAAAGAGGGTTATGAATAAAGATCAGTGTTCAATTACCTTTAATGGGACCACTTCAATTATAGAAAATTCATCAACCTTTATTTCTATAAGCGAGGTAGAAGAATTTATTGAAACTAAAACATTAAATATTGAAGTTGATGAGTCTAAAACCACTCAAAGAGTTAATTTAATTTTAGATAACTGTACTGACGAACCTATTAATTTTGAAATAAATTTAAAGATTAATGAAAATGCAAAACTTGAGTTTTTAGATGAGTCAATTTATTCAAATGATTCAAATATAAAATTAAATACTACTTTGCATAAAAATTCTTATTTTGAATTATATAAGTTAAACATTTATAAAAATAAAAATATTAACTTATTTTATCATAACTGTTCTTTATTGGAAAATAGTTCTTTTAAAGATTATAGTTTTTCAAATGGCTCAAAAGAAAATTTAAATAAAACTATAATCAACCTAAATGATATTAATTCAAAGTATTTAGGTAGCGGTGTTTCGATTAACAATTCTACCAACTCTAATAATGAAATTGAAATAAGACATAATACAAAATCAGCATCATCTGACTGCTACTTTAAGACTGTTGCTAAGGGTGCTTCAAAAGTTAATTTTGACGGCATTATATTTGTTGATAATCATTGCTCTAAAACAGTTTCCAACCAAGTAAGCAAGGGGTTGTTAATAGGTAGTGAATCTAAGATAAATCTTGTACCGAAGTTAGAAATTTATAATGATGATGTAGAATGTTCACATGGTGCAGCATCAGGACAACCTGATAAAAACACTCTTTTTTATTTAACCTCCAGAGGAATTTCTAAAGAAGATGCGGAACAAATATACGTAGAAGGGTTCCTATCTGAATTTTTTGCAACAATAGATAATGATTTAATGACAGAAAAAGCTAAGAAATTTATCAACTTAAATACATAGTATGGAACAACAAGATTTAAAAAGTAATATTCGTGCTGATTTTCCAGCTTTAAATAAAAAGATACTTAAAAACGATCTTATTTATTTTGATACCGCTGCATCAGCTCAAAAACCATTGATTGTTATTAATGAGTTGAGTGATTTTTATTCTAAACATTATTCTAATGTTAGTAGGGGTGTTCATACCTTATGTGTTGAGGCAACTTTTAAATATGAAGATGCTAGAAAAAAAATACAAAAATTTATAAATGCAAAATCAGAAAATGAAATTATTTTTACGAAAAATGCTACAGAAAGTATAAACCTGATCGCACAGACTTATTGTAAAAAATATTTGAAACCTGATGATGAAATTATTCTAAGTGTCATGGAGCATCATTCAAATTTATTACCCTGGTTTTTTCTTCGTGATAATTATGGAATTGTTTTAAAATTCATTAATATAGATGCAGATGGTAATTTAGACTTAGAACACTTTGAATCACTTATCACCAAGAAAACAAAACTGGTAGCTGTGACACATCTTTCAAATGTATTTGGTACAATTACAGATAATAAGTTAGTAGAAATAAGTAGGGCTAACAATTTGCATATTTTATTAGATGGCTGTCAATCAATCTCACATATTAAAGTTGATGTTCAAGAGCTTGATTGTGATTTTTATGTATTTTCAGGTCATAAAATTTATGGTCCATCAGGTATAGGTGTTTTATACGGAAAAGAAGATTTGCTAGATGAGCTGCCTCCTTTTCTTGGTGGAGGTGGGATGATTAATGAAGTTAGTCTTGATGGTGCTACATATGCCAGTCTGCCAAACAAATTTGAGGCCGGCACACCACCTCTTGTTGAAGCTTATGGCTTAGGAGTTGCAATAGATTATGTTCAAAATATTGGAATGGAAAAAATTGAACTATATGAAAAGATGCTAACAGAATATGCCGATGAAAAAATGTCTAAATTAGACTTCGTAAATACATATTCAAAATCAAATAAAAAAACTTCTATAATTTCATTCAATCTTGATGATATTCATGCACATGAAGTCGCCTCTTTTTTAGATGTTGAAGGTATTGCCGTGAGAGCAGGACATCATTGTTGTCAGCCATTAATGAAAATTCTGGATGTTGTTGCAACATCTAGAATATCTTTTGGTGTTTACAATACTAAATCAGAAATTGATTATTTTGTTGATGCGCTTGTTAAGTGTAAAAATTTTTTTAGTGTAAAATGAGTGATTTATTAAAAGAACTTTATCAGGAAATAATCTTAGATCACGGTAAAACGCCGCGTAATTTTGGTGAATGTGAACCATTTAATAAGTCTGCTGATGGCCACAATCCTTTATGTGGTGACAAGGTGCATTTGACTTTAATGGTTGATGATCAAGGCATAATAAAAGATATAAAATTTACTGGTGTTGGTTGTGCAATTTCAATTGCCTCCACCTCTCTTATGACTCAAAGCCTTAAAGGTAAGTCTTTAGATTATGCAAATAGCTTGTTTCAGGACTTTTCTAATTTGATAACTGGTAAAGGTGATAAGTTAGATCTTATTGGTGAAGAAGATTCTCTGTATTCATTAAAGGGAGTTGGTGCTTTTCCAATGCGAGTAAAATGTGCAACTTTATCTTGGCACGCATTTAAATCGGCAATAAATGATTAAAAAAAAGTTTAATATAGTATTTTTTTCAATACTATTGAGTTTAATACAATTTAATTTAATTAAAGCTGAAAATCAGATAGAAAGTTATGATATGAGCAATGTTAAAATTTTAGAAACGCCCTTTTGGTGCTCTATGACTGCTGAAGAGCGATCTAGTGCTGTGCAAAATTTAACTGAAGAACAAAAGAGAGTTGCACTAGAAGATGGCACAGAAAGCCCATTTGATAATTTGTATTGGGACAATAAAAATGAAGGTATCTACGTTGATATAATAACTGGAGAACCTTTATTTTCTTCTTTAGATAAATTTGATTCAGGTACTGGATGGCCAAGCTTTGATCGGCCCATTAAGGGAGCTGAAATTAAAGAGCTAACTGATAATTCGTTTGGAAGTGAACGGACAGAAGTTAGAAGTGAATTTGGAGACAATCATTTGGGACATTTGTTTAATGACGGTCCCATCCAAACGACTGGACTTAGATATTGCATTAACTCAGCTTCATTAAATTTTATTTCAAAAGAAAATATGGAAAAAGAAGGCTATGGAGAATTTTTAGAATTATTTAAAAAATCATGAATGAATTAACTTTAGATAATAAGATTATCAATGCAATTAAAACTGTTTTTGATCCTGAAATACCAGTCGATATATATGAACTTGGCCTAATCTATAAGTGTGAAGTAACTGAAAATAACGATGTATTAATCAACATGACTTTAACCTCGCCTAATTGTCCTGTTGCTGAAGAGCTACCGATGAGTGTTAAGGAAACCGTACAAGCGGTTGAGGGTGTTAATAACGTTAAAGTCGACATTGTTTGGGAACCGCCTTGGGATATGTCTCGGATGTCAGAGATTGCCAGGTTAGAACTCGACATGATGTAATAAAGTTTTATGATTAAACTATGAAAAATATAATTGAAATAACTGATACTGCTTCACAAAGGATAAAAGATATTATTTCTAAAGCTGATGATGATACACTTGGACTTAGAATAGCTGTAAAATCAGGAGGCTGTGCAGGATATTCTTATGATATGGATTACATTAAAGAAGTTAATCCATCTGACGAGGTTGTTGAGCATGATGGAGTTAAGGTTTTTATAGATCAGGCCGCAATAATGTTTTTACTTGGTTCCACTATGGACTTTAAGAAAGAAAAGTTTAAGTCTGGATTTGCCTTTTTGAACCCAAACGAAACCGAAAGATGTGGCTGTGGAGAATCATTCAGTGTTTAGATTTGACATCTAAATATACTGTACATTAATATCATTTCCTTTATAAAGATCCTTTCGTGAGTCCGTAGCTCAGTTGGTAGAGCATTCCCCTTTTAAGGGAATTGTCCTCGGTTCGAGCCCGAGCGGACTCACCATTTTCATTACTCACAAGAATTATTAATAAAAATATTCAGAATGCAAAATCAAGAAAATAAAATATTTGCCAATATATTTCCCTTATCGAGAAGTAGTATGGGTATTGAGTTATTGGCAGGATTAACTGTAGCTTTGGCTTTAGTTCCAGAGGCTATTGCATTTGCTTTTGTAGCTGGTGTAAATCCACTGGTAGGACTTTATGCAGCTTTTATGGTTGGCCTTATAACAGCTTTAATTGGTGGGCGACCAGGGATGATATCAGGAGCAACGGGTGCATTAGCTGTTGTTATGGTTTCGCTTGTTGCGGTTTATGGCGTTGAGTATTTGTTTGCAACTGTTGTATTGATGGGATTGATACAAATTATATTTGGTTTTTTACGCTGGGGGAGATTTATAAGATTAGTGCCTCACTCAGTAATGCTAGGATTTGTTAACGGTCTTGCTATTGTTATTGGCCTAGCTCAACTTGAACAATTTAGAGTTTCAGGTAATCATGATGCTGAATGGCTATCTGATATGCCGCTTATTATAATGTTGTCTCTAGTTTTTTTAACTATGGCTGTGATTTGGCTAACGCCAAAAATAACGAAATCAATTCCAGCCCCATTAATGGGGATTAGTGTTGTTGCTGCAATAGTTATTTATTTTGGTATTGATGTACCTAGGGTTGGCGATATGGCTTCAATTGCTGGAGGATTTCCAGATTTTCATGTGCCGCAAGTTCCCATAAATATTGAAACACTTATTATAATTTTACCTTATGCATTAATTTTATCTGCAATTGGCTTAATAGAAAGCCTGTTAACTTTAAATCTTGTAGGTGAAATGGTTGGTGATAGAGGTGGAGCCAGTCAAGAGTCAGTTGCGCAAGGTGTTGCTAATGTAGCTACAGGTTTTTTTGGTGGCATGGGAGGTTGTGCAATGATAGGCCAATCAATGATTAATGTTAACTCTGGTGGTCGCACACGTTTTGCTGCGGTAGCTTCAGCTTTGTTTTTACTTTTATTTATATTAGTAGCTAGCCCTATAATTGAACAAATACCATTGGCGGCTTTAGTTGGAGTTATGTTTATGGTTGTAATTGGTACGTTTGCATGGAGATCAATTTTGATTTTAAGAAAAGTACCCAAATCAGATGCTTTTGTGACCATTTTAGTAACTGCAGTGACTGTTGCAACTGATCTTGCTACCGCAGTAATTGTAGGCGTTATATTTGCATCTCTTACATACGCTTGGCATGCAGCTAAACACATTAAAGCCAAATCAACCTTATCTAAAGATGGTCAAACAAAAGTCTATGAACTAGAGGGACCTTTATTTTTTGGTTCATGTGAAGGCTTTAGTGAAATTTTTGATCCAGGCAATGATCCAATTACTGTAATTGTAGATTTTGCTAAGTCTCGTGTTGTTGATCAGTCGGCTATTCAATCTATTGAGGCACTTTCGACAAAATATGAAGCGTTGGATAAAACCATACAATTAAGACACCTCAGCCGTGATTGTCATGCACTTCTTTCCAAGGCAGGCCACTTAATCATTGATAGTGATGATGATCCGAACTATGCAGTGGCAGCAGATTATGGTGTCAAAACTGGAATCTTCGGAAGTCATTAAAATTTTTAATATCATTTATGCTTAATATAAAAAAACTCTCATTTGCTATTGGCGGAACTCCACTTTTTGACAATGCGTCAGTGAACATTCCTACTGGACATAAGGTCGGCATAGTTGGAAGAAACGGCACAGGTAAAACTAGCCTATTTAAGTTAATTCGAAAAGAATGGACTCTAGATAGTGGTGCCATTGAGATACCAAGTCATTTTAGAATAGGTGGTGTCGAACAAGAGGCACCTGCAACAAACGATAGTTTAATTGACACTGTTATGCAGGCAGATAAGGAAAGAACATCTTTACTTGCAGAAGCTGAAATTGCAACTGATCCAAACAGAATAGCTGAAATTCAAATTCGATTAGTTGATATTGATGCGTATTCAGCTGAAGCTCGTGCATCAATAATTCTATCAGGTCTCGGATTTAATAATGAAGATCAAAAAAGACCATGCCATGAATTTTCAGGTGGATGGAGAATGCGTGTAGCATTAGGTGGTGTTTTATTTTCCAATCCAGATCTTTTACTGCTTGACGAACCAACTAACTATCTAGATTTAGAGGGCGCAGTATGGTTAGAAAATTTCTTAGCAAGATACAAGAATACAATTCTTGTTATCTCGCATGACAGAGAACTTCTAAATCGTGCTGTTACTGGCATACTTCATTTAACTGACAAAAAACTCAATTATTATACTGGTAACTATGATCAATTTGACTCTGAGAGACGCATGAAACTAGAGCAGTTACAGTCACTAAAGAGAAAACAAGATAATCAACGTGCACATATTCAAAGCTTTGTTGATAGATTTAAAGCTAAAGCATCCAAAGCAAAACAAGCTCAGTCAAGAATGAAGCAGCTTGAGAAAATGCAACCAATTATTGCACTATCAGAGAATGCCGTAGCGTCTTTTCAATTTAATACTTCAAAAGAATTGCCTCCACCACTAATATCAATTGATAAAGGTAGCGTGGGCTATGATGGTAATCCTGTTTTAAGAAATCTAAACCTAAGACTTGATCAAGATGACCGTATCGCTTTACTTGGTGCAAATGGAGAGGGTAAATCAACTTTATCAAAATTAATTGCTGATCGTATTGAATTAATTGATGGCAAATATGATAAATCCAATAAATTAAAAGTTGGTTTCTTTGCACAACATCAACTCGATGAATTAGTTAAAGGTGAAACTCCTGTTCAGCATATGATGCGACTAAAGCCTTCTGAGCCCATTCATCAGTTGCGCGCTAGATTAGGTACAGCTGGCATAGATACGAATATTGCCAATACTAAAGTAGAATTACTTTCAGGTGGTCAGAAGGCAAGGCTCTTGATGGTAATTGCAGCAATTGAAGATCCACATATTTTAATACTTGATGAACCTACCAATCACTTAGATATAGAAAGTCGTGAAGCTTTAGTGCTAGCGTTAAATCAATTTCAAGGTGCGGTAATTCTTGTTAGTCACGATTCACATTTAGTTGAAATGGTTGCGGACCGGTTATGGCTTGTTCAAGACGGAGAAGTTAATGCCTATAATGGTGATATGAATGAATATAAAAAGATGCTTCTTAGTAGCAAGTCTGTAAAATCTGAAAAAAAATCTAAAAAAATTAATCCAATAGATTTAAAGGATACGTTAAAAGATGAAAATGAAATTAAAGCCCCTAGCTTAAAGAAGAAAAGAAATTCAAGTTTAGTAAAAAGATTAATTAATGATTGTGAAAAAAACATCCTACAGCTTGAAAAAGACAAAGCTAGAATTGAAAAGAAAATGAATGACCCGACTTTTTATAGTGGTGAAAATATTAATATTGCTAAAAAAGCCTCAAAAAGACACGCAGAGCTTATTCTTGGTATTGAAAATGAAGAGAAAACTTGGTCTTCTTTGCTCGTTGAAATTGAAGATGATTGACATTTATTTACTTAAAGCATAACTATGACCTGTTCTAGGTAGAGTGGGGAGTCTGGATCTTAATATCCACCTTTCACTTCTCTTTATGAATTTTCAACGATCTACTTAGAGCACTTTATTATCAAAGGAAAAATTATGAGTTACGCTGTTTTCGCTGGTGGTTGTTTTTGGGGTGTTGAACATTTTTTTCAAGGCATTGTTGGTGTCACAGCTGTTATATCTGGTTACAGTGGGGGGCATACGGACAATCCAACATATAATGACGTCTTAACTGGTACTACTGGTCATATCGAAGTTGTTCAAATTGAATACGATGAAAATAAAGTTTCATATGTAGAACTTCTGGATATGTTTTTTAAGATTCATGATCCCACCACAATTGATCGGCAAGGACCAGACATAGGAGAACAATATAAATCAGTAATTTTTTATGGTAATGATAGCGAACTTGATTTAGCCAATAAAAAAATTAAAACATTAGATGTGGGCAACTATTTTAATAATCCAATAGTAACAGAACTAAGGGTAGCTAAAACTTTTTATAAAGCTGAAGAGTATCATCAAGATTATATTGAGAAAACTGGAAGAATTTGTTATCATCAAGCTTATGTTAATCAAAACCAGACATTATTTAACTCGGATTTTTAATATAAATTATGTTGGGTAATTTATTAATTTTTCTTGTTAAGGCTCCGCTGTTAAAAAGATTAATTCCCTCATTAATTAAAAAAATTTCAAGCGTAATTAATTTACAGGTAAAAATTAAAAGAAATAATGCAATTTTTTTACTAAATACAAAAAACCGACATGACCGCGCATTATTGCTCAGTCACGATTATGAGCCAGACCAAATAAATTTTTTGTTAAATGAGATTAATACTCAAAACAATTTCAATATTTTTATTGATATAGGTGCCTGCATTGGATTTTATTCGCTTAGTATTGCAAGTATGTGTCCAAATATCTCAAGAATAGATTTATTTGAACCACATAATGAAAATTTCCTATGCGCTAAAAGAAATATTGAGCTTAATAATGAAATTGCCATTAAATCAAATCTATATAATTTTGGCTTATCCAATCAAAATGAATCAAAAAAATTATATACTTTAAAAAAAAATGGTGATGGTGCTGGTGGATCGATAGCAGAATTTGAAGGCCAGTATTCAGATAAAGGTGCTTTTTCTTTTGATATTGAAGTGAGAATAGGCGATGAATTATTAAAATATGAAAATGAAAGAATTGTTTTAAAGATTGATGTTGAGAGACATGAATTAAATGTTCTAAAGGGAATTAAACGTTTATTAACTAAAAATAAATGCTTAGTACAAGTTGAAGTATTTGGCGAGTACTTTGAGTCTATAAGTTCAATAATGAAAGATTATGGGTATAAAGAGTTTCATAGAATAGACCATAATTATATAGTTGACGTTTCTGATTATTATTACAAGAATTACTGATATAGTATTATTGCCTAACTTTGTTTTAAGTATTTTGGTACTCATTATACTTATTTTGCAAATAGAGTTAGGCGCTAAAACCCCCTAAACCCATACTTTAGCTACTTTAAAATAAGTCTGTAATTTATTAGAAAATAGTCTATTTTCCCAATTCTAACAGTTTGCGGATATGGTGGAATTGGTAGACACGCAGGTTTTAGGTACCTGTGCTTCCTAAATTTAAAATAGACTCATTTCAGACACTTATAGGGTCTTTTTAATAGAGTTTTGCTCTTTGGCGACACTATGGCGAGACTTTATATCAATAATAAATAATGAAATTATTAGATAAATAGTTAAGATTAATTAATGAATAAACCACTGTCTTTATTAATTGTTGGCATCATTTTAGCAATTACAAACACCTCTTTTGCTGCTGAACTTTACCCAGGACAAGTGGTATCCGGTGAAATTGGTAAATTTGGATTACAAACTTTAATAAACCTTCCAGAAGGTGATTGGACTGTCGCAGGCATAGCAAAAAAAAATGGTGGAGTAAGGCCAGTTGATTTAATTTTACTGCAGCATTCAGAAAATAAAATTAAAGCTTATCTTCATATTAGATATGTAAGATCTACAGGTAAAACACAAGGTTATGATCCAGCTGCTGGTTGGGTTCCCGCGGAACATAATGAAAATAATATTTGTGACGATTACTCTGATCAAAAATCAAATTATCACAATGAAATGATTGAAAAAAGACGTCAAAATTTAATACAAGAAGGATCTTGTGTGGCTGTTTATGTATTAAATGATATTGGCAATGCTATGGACTTAGCTATGGAAAATTCTAATCATGAAGCATTTGAAATGTTAAACAGTTACGTAAAAAGAAATAATCTTAGTTATCCTAATGCGCTTTTATCTATAGATCATGCATATTTTACTGAAAAAAATTTAGTACAAATATACTTTGGCGTAAATCCAGAATTTAAAGGAATAGAGTCTAGATCTGAGATATATTTTAAGGATAGTGATTGGCACAAATATCAAATTGATAAACATTCAGAAAAAAATTTATTTATGAGTGAAGCAATTTTTATTGGAAAAGATGTACTAAGAAGTAATCTAAAAAGATTTCAAAGAGGAAAATCTCTAGATTTTTATCAGTATAATAATTTATATTAAAAAATAGAGGAAACATAATGATGAGAGTTACACAAATATTTATTCTGTTAATTCTTTTAATTTTTGGTTCAGCTAACGCTGCTGAAAAAATAAAGCACCCTGGACAAGATGTTTCAGGTTCAATTAAATTAAATTATATGTCTAAAATAGAATTACCCCCAGGTTTATGGAAGGTAGCTGCTATCAAAAAAACAATGGGTGGTGGCAAATGGGTAGACGTAAGCTTAATACAAGAAGTTGAAAATAAGATTAAAGCCTGGCTGACAATATCTTATCCCACTAATACAAATGGAAATGGATGGTATAAGGGTGATAATAATGTTTGTGATGACCATGATAGACAACAATCAAACTACCATGAGAAAAAAATAAAAACTAATGCTGGTTATATAGATTCAGGGCACTGTTCTTTAGTTTGGGTTTCAAACTGGTTAGATGAATCCACATGGGACTATTGGGATATAGCTGAATTAACACATGATTATATACGAGAGAATAATTTTAGTTACCCTTCCGCCTTAGTTATCCTTGAAAGTGCTTGGTACAGTAAAGAAAATTATATTAGTATAGCTTATGCTTACAATCCTGAGTTCAGTATGATTACAACTAGTCCATATAAAGACTTTGATAAAAGTCAGTGGTTTAAGCATAATATTGATAGTCACCCAGATAAAAAATCTTTCGTAGATAAAGCGATCTCAATACAAAAAAAAACAATTATATCTAGCTACAAGGCTTTCGGTAAGCGTAAACCTATTGACTTAACTCTTTATGATTTTTAATCAATTCTGGCGACACTGAGGCGACACTCCATATCAAAAAACCCCCTAAACCCATACTTTAGCCACTTTAAAATAACTCTGTAATTTATTAGAAAATAGTCTATTTTCCCAATTCTAACAGTTTGCGGATATGGTGGAATTGGTAGACACGCAGGTTTTAGGTACCTGTGCTTTACGGCGTGAAGGTTCGAGTCCTTTTATCCGCACCAAAATAAAGATTGAGAGAATATGGATTATAAAGAAACAGTAAATAAAGGCTTAAAAAGAAGTTATGAAGTAAGCATTCCTTCAGCTGATGTTGAATCACAAGTTAATAATAAAATTCTAGAAATTCAAAAAACGATAAAAATGGATGGATTTCGTCCAGGTAAAGTTCCCACTGATTTAATAAAAAAACAACATGGTGAACAAGCTCATTCTGAAGTTTTAAATGATATTATTAATAAAAATGTTTCTGAATTAGTTACTGAAAAAAAACTAAGACCTGTCGCTCAACCACAAGTAAATTTAAAGGATGAAAAAGATAAAACTAAAACAGTGTTTACTATTGATATTGAAATCTTTCCTGAAATTAAATTGGTTGATTTTGAAAAAACAACTATAGAAAATTACACTGTTAAATTAGAAAAAGCTGAAACACAAAAAAGAATTGATTTGATTGCTAAAAATCAAAAGTCTTATCAAAAACAAGAAGACAGTTATAAAGCTAAAGATGGCGATTCAGTAATACTTGATTACGAAGGCACAATTGATGGTAAAAATTTTGATGGCGGTAAAGCTGAAGAACAATCTATTGTAATTGGTGCAGGACAATATCTTCCAGATCTTGAAAAAGGTTTAATTGGACTTAAAGCTGGAGATGAAAAAAGTATAAAGGTGAAATTTCCTGAAACTTATCACGCTAAAGAAATGCAAAATGCAGACGCAGTATTTGAATGCAAAATAAAAGCAGTAAGTACAGAAAAAGAGACTAAGATAGATGATGCTTTTGCTAAATCAATGGGAGCTACTGATCTAAAAGACCTTCAAGGTAAGGTTGAGGGCCAGATGAAAAGTGAATATGAAAAACTTTCTAAAGACATGTCTAAAAAAGAGTTGTTTGATATTCTCGATAAAGAACATTCTTTTGAATTGCCTGAAGGTTTAGTCGCTTCTGAATTTAAAAACTTAAAAGAAGGGTATTTACACGATAAAAACCCTACATCTGATCAGCACAAAAAAGATATTGAAAAACATGAAATTTCCAAAGAAATGGAAAAAGATTTTCAAGAACAGGCTGATAATAGAATTAAACTTGGCATTATCTTGAATGAGATTGGACAAGTTAATAAAATTCAAGTTTCACAAGAGGAAATGCAACAAGCTTTATATCAGTATGCGGGCAATTTTCCTGGTCAAGAACAAGAAGTAGTTGAATACTTCAAGAAAAACCCAGATGCTGGAATGCAAATTCAAGCTCCATTATACGAGAATAAAGTTGTAGACTTTATACTGAGCAAAGTTAAATTGAAGAATAATGAACTTGATCTTGATTCATTTATAAAGGTGTACAATGGATTGAATAATCCAGAACCTGAAGTAAAAAAGAAAGTAGCTAAAAAGAAAGCTGTTAATAAAGAAGTTAAAAAACCTGAAACAAAAAAGAAAGCTGTAAAGGCTAAAAAATAACATGACAAATAATAAAACTATTAATCAGTTGGTACCAATGGTCGTTGAGCAAACGGGCAAGGGTGAACGCGCTTTTGATATTTACTCAAGACTTTTAAAAGAACGTATTATTTTTTTAGTTGGTCCAGTTGATGAAATGATGTCTTCATTGGTTTGTGCGCAGCTGTTGTTTTTAGAATCTGAAGATCCAGAAAAAGAAATATCACTATATATTAACTCTCCAGGTGGCGTTGTAAGTGATGGCTTAGCAATTTATGACACAATGCAATTCATTCAATGTCCAGTATCTACTCTCTGTTTTGGACAAGCAGCATCAATGGGCTCATTCTTATTGGCAGCTGGTGATAAAGGTAAAAGATATTCATTACCTAATTCAAGAATTATGGTGCACCAACCTTCTGCTGGTTTTAGAGGGCAGGCAACTGACATAGAAATTCATGCAAAAGAAGTTTTATCATTAAAGAAGCGACTTAATGAACTTTACTCATTTCACACCGGTAAAGAGGTTCAAGCCATTGAAACAGCTCTAGAGCGAGATAATTTTATGTCTGCTGAAGATGCTAAGAAGTTTGGTATTATTGATGAAATTCAAACTAAAAGAGCCCCTCAAACTGATACAAAGCCTGAATAAATTCAGTTAATTTACTGTTTATAAACAATTTTTCCAGAAGCTGTAATGTAATTTTGTTGAAAAACGCATATTTAAATGCATATTCTATGTAATTAAATGATTCGTTATTTTAGTTAAATATGAGTGATAGTACAAAAGATAAAACCAAGAACACTTTATACTGTTCGTTTTGTGGTAAAAGCCAACACGAAGTAAAGAAGCTTATTGCCGGTCCAACTGTTTTCATTTGTGATGAATGTGTTGAATTATGCAATGACATTATTGTTGAAGAAAATAAAGAAGCAAACAATAAAAAAAATGTTTCTGGAAAAATTCCAACACCAAGAGAAATTTGTGACACCTTAGATGATTATGTGATTGGTCAAGCAAAGGCTAAACAAAATCTATCTGTAGCAGTACATAATCACTACAAAAGAATTGAACATTCAAATGTAAAATCAGATATCGAACTATCTAAGTCGAATATATTATTAATTGGCCCAACTGGGTGTGGTAAAACTTTATTAGCACAAACTTTAGCAAGAACACTCGACGTACCATTTACTATGGCTGATGCAACTACATTAACTGAAGCGGGTTACGTTGGAGAAGATGTAGAAAATATTATTTTAAAATTATTACAAGCTGCTGATTACAATGTTGAGAAAGCACAGCGTGGAATTGTCTATATTGATGAAATCGATAAAGTTAGTAGAAAATCTGAGAACCCGTCGATTACAAGAGATGTATCGGGTGAAGGTGTTCAACAAGCATTATTAAAGATTATGGAAGGCACTGTTGCCAGTGTGCCACCTCAAGGCGGTAGAAAACACCCCCAACAAGAATTCTTGCAAGTTGATACAACTAATATCTTATTTATTTGTGGTGGTGCTTTTGCCGGTTTAGATAAAATGATTATGCAAAGATCAAAAGGTGGTGGCATGGGCTTTCAAGCCAATGTAGCTTCCGTTAATGAAAAGAGCATAGGCGAAGCTCTTAATGATTTAGAGCCAGAAGATTTGTTGCGTTACGGTCTAATACCTGAATTTGTAGGTAGATTACCAATTGTTGCAACCTTAAATGATCTTGATGAAGATGCTTTAATGACTATTTTACAAGAGCCTAAGAACGCCTTAGTGAAACAATATCAAACTCTATTCAATATGGAGAATGTAAAACTGATTTTTTCTAAAGATGCCTTAGGAGTTGTAGCAAAGAAAGCGATCGAACGTAAAACAGGCGCTAGAGGCTTAAGATCAATTTTAGAAAATATTCTTCTAGATACAATGTTTGAATTACCATCATTAGATGGTGTTGAGGAAGTTGTAATTAATGCTGAAGTTGCCGAAGGACGTGCAAGGCCTCTTTATATATATTCAGAAAATAACAAAAAAACCTCCGAAAGTAGCGCTTAATTCATTTTTAACGTAGCTACTTGAAATATTACTTTTTATTCACATCTATATAGAGCGTAACGATATTTTGACTTTACTAAAATCGTTACTAATTAATAGTTAGTATTTAGATATGGATAATAAAATAGATTCTCAAACACTCCCAGTTTTGCCACTTAGAGATATAGTGGTGTTTCCTCATATGGTTGTACCTTTGTTTGTTGGCAGGGAAAAATCTGTAAAAGCGCTTGAAGAAGTTATGGGTAAAGATAAGAAGATCATGCTTATTACCCAGAAAAATGCTTCAACTGATGATCCTAAGAAAGATGATCTATTTGAATTAGGAACTATTGCTAATGTATTACAATTATTAAAATTACCTGACGGAACTGTAAAAGTTCTGGTTGAGGGGATTAGTCGTGCATCTATTAACCAGTACACTGATAATGTTGAATTTTTAATTGCTGAAGTTGATACTATTGAAGAAGACATAGATTCAAGTGATGTTGCAATTAGAGGTCTTGCTAAATCTCTCACTGATCAATTTGATCAATACGTAAAACTAAACAAAAAGATTCCACCTGAAGTTGTTGGTTCAATTAATGAAATTGAAGACACTGGTAAGCTATGTGACACTGTCGCATCACATTTAGCTGTTAAACTATCTGAAAAACAAGAAATTTTAGAATCTATCGATATTAACGAACGCTTTAATAAAATTGTCAGCTTAATTCAACTTGAATTAGATGTATTGCAGGTTGAAAAGAAAATTCGCGGTCGCGTTAAGACACAAATGGAAAAAACTCAACGTGAATATTATCTAAACGAGCAAATGAAGGCTATTCAAAAAGAATTGGGTGAAACTGAAGATGGTAAAGATGATGTTGAGGAATATGAAGAAAAAATTGATAAAGCTAAATTAAGTAAAGAAGCACGTGAAAAGTGCAATGCGGAATTAAAAAAATTAAAAACTATGAGCCCAATGTCGGCTGAATCTAGTGTAATTAGAAATTACTTAGACTGGGTACTATCTTTACCTTGGGGCAAGAAAACTAAGGTTAAAAAAGATATTAATTTTGCACAAAAAGTACTTGATGAAGACCATTATGGCTTAGAAAAAGTGAAAGAACGTATTTTAGAATATTTAGCAGTTCAATCACGTATCAATAAAATTAAAGGACCGATCTTATGTTTGGTCGGCGCACCCGGAGTAGGTAAAACCTCTTTAGGTAAGTCTATTGCACGTGCTACAGGTAGAAAATTTGTTCGTATGTCATTAGGTGGTATGCGAGATGAAGCAGAAATTAGAGGTCATCGAAGAACCTACATTGGTTCAATGCCTGGTAAAGTTCTACAGATGGTTAAAAAAGCCGGTTCATCTAATGCATTATTTTTATTAGATGAGATTGATAAGTTGGGTAACGATTATCGTGGAGATCCATCTTCCGCTTTATTAGAAGTATTAGATCCAGAGCAAAATAATACCTTTAATGACCATTACTTGGAAGTTGATTACGATCTTTCGGATATGATGTTTTTAACAACAGCTAATTCATTAAGAATGCCTCCTGCATTACTAGATCGAATGGAAATTATTCGTATCGCTGGTTATACCGAAGATGAAAAACTTCAAATTGCAAAACAGCATCTTGTAACTGAAATTGAAAAAAAACATGGCCTTAAAAAAGGTGAGTTAACAATTGAAGATTCAGCGATTACTGGTTTAATTAGACATTATACGCGAGAAGCGGGTGTTAGAAGCTTAGAAAGAGAGCTATCAAATTTAGCTCGTAAAACTATTAAAAAAATTGTTGCTGGTGAAAGTACCGCTGAAACTATCAGTGGTGATAATCTTTCTGACTTTGCGGGTATAAAAAAATACAAATATGGTGAAATTGATGCCGATGATCAAGTTGGTATTGTTACTGGTCTTGCGTGGACTGAAGTTGGCGGCGAGATTTTACAAATTGAATCAGTGATTATGCCTGGTAAGGGTAAAATGACGATTACTGGTCAACTTGGTGATGTTATGAAGGAGTCAATTCATACGGCTCAATCTTATGTGCGCTCACGTGCAATTGAATTTGGCATTAAACCAACAATATTCAGTCAACGAGATATTCATATTCATGTACCTGAAGGGGCTATTCCAAAAGATGGTCCATCTGCTGGACTAGGAATGGTCACATCGATAGTTTCCGTGCTAACTGGAATTCCAGTTCGTAAAGATATTGCTATGACTGGTGAGGTTACCTTACGTGGTAAGGCTCTACCAATTGGTGGCTTGAAAGAAAAATTACTAGCTGCATTACGTGCTGGAACTAAAACGGTACTTATTCCAAAAGAAAATGAAAAGGATCTTGCGGAAATTCCTGATAATGTAAAAGAAGGTTTAGAACTTATTTCAGTTGATAATGTTGATGATGTCTTAAAAGTGGCCCTAACTAAGCCTTTAATACCAATAGAATGGGATGAAGCGGCAGAGTTAAATGAGAAAAAAGCCCACAAAGATAGTGATACTACTGAAGATCAAGACATTGCTGTAACTCATTGAATTTAATAGCTATTTATATTCATAAATTTCTATATCTCTTAATTTTACTAGTTTTCCTTACTTTTTTACGTTGACTATAGGTTTCAGATCAGATCCTATAGAAATATTACGAA
>ENA-ORXF01001118-ORXF01001118.1-marine-metagenome-genome-assembly--contig:-NODE-1118-length-17839-cov-14.512724_pt1 | contig 17839 bp, 18 predicted proteins | sample MGYA00237864_ERZ511476 | MGnify/ENA primary metagenome ERZ511476 (study PRJEB26306, sample SAMN06343908) | marine metagenome | isolation source: coastal waters | place: Atlantic Ocean: West Antarctic... | reverse complement strand
TTAGCCAACCAATCATTAATAACCGCCGAAGCAGCAAGAGTCTCAGGTACAAAGTCTTTAGCCAAAACACGCAGTACGTCAACAAGCGTATCAGGAATAAGATCTTCACTTAGGAAATCATCGCCCGCTTCAAAAAATTCTGATGTATCCTGCTGTGGGCTGTTCATTCGCTCTACCCATCGAAACACATGAATCGCCTGCTTTTGCATAATGGCCAAGGGCTTCGGGTCTCTGCCAAGATGTGCGAACATCGGGGCCAGCAAACCGAAGTCGCCGATACATGGCTTCCACCCAAGCAAGTAAGGAACCTTGGCAAAATGCTTATCTAACGCCAACAAAAATTCCATATACAGGCTTTCTACAAATTCATGGTTAGAATCGGACACGCCAAACATGCGGCCAGCAAAGCGCATTTTGTCCATCATATAATCAGTTTTTTCTTGGCGATGAGGCCCCAACTGCTGTGCGTGGAAAAAATGGTATTTCAAAAACTCTAGGTTTTCATTAGGGAAGTTCCAGCGATAATGCATAGCGGGCCTTAGCAACCCCTCAGCACCGATTACATCAAACAGATCACTGATAAGCCGTTGTCGCCAAGACTTAGGCCTGCAAGGACGTCCATTGCGTACCTCAAAATACTCAATAATGGCCGCACCGTCACGAATAACATCTCCAGCGGGTGTTAGCAGAGCAGGAATAGTAGCCAACTTGGCCTTTGGCACAATCTCATTTTTAAAGCTTTCATGGCCGCAGGACAGCTCCCTAAACGGAATGGCGTTCTTAATTAAATATGATCGCACTCGTCCGGTATATAGCGAATGAGGGATTCCATATAAGGTGTATTTATCAAGCATAAGATTAATCTCTACTTTTTAGATCCCTTTGATCTGGTTTTGGTATTATAGTTGGCTGAGCCCGGCGCTATTCATATATGATGACAGCGCAACTGCCAATATACTAGGCTCTTAAATACTTTTATTAAATCGATAGAAGCGTTTCCATTTATTTCTAATAGAGGTTCTGATGTCCGAAGTAAGCTCGCTAAATGAAGTTACCCTAGAAAAATATCTTGACGTTAATATGCCTGGCTTCAAGGGGCCACTTACGGCCACGAAATTTCCTGGCGGGCAATCTAACCCTACTTTTAGAATCGATGCCGCCTCAGGTAGCTATGTTCTGCGGCGCCAACCTCCAGGCAAACTGCTTAAGTCAGCACATGCCGTTGACCGCGAGTTTCGGGTTATTAGCGCTTTGGCAAATACCGGTGTCCCAGTCGCAAAGGCACATCATCTGTGCGAGGACCCAGATGTTATAGGGTCTATGTTTTATGTGATGGAATTTTGTGACGGCAACATTCATTGGGCATCAAAGCTTGATAGCGCTGCGAATAATGAGCAGCGCGCAAAAATGTATGACGAGATGAATCGAGTGCTCGCCGCCATTCACAGTGTAGATATTGAAAAGGTGGGTTTGGCCGATTATGGGCGCCCTGGCAACTATTACGAGCGACAATTCAATCGCTGGTCTAGCCAATACAGAGCATCAGAAATGACGGTTATTCCAGAAATGGATCAATTAATAGACTGGCTTAGTGACAATATTCCCGAGGATGATGGCAAAGTCTCATTGGTTCACGGCGACTATCGTTTAGATAACCTTATGTTCAGTAAAGATGACAATCAAATTATCGCAGTACTAGACTGGGAGCTCTCTACACTGGGACATCCTTACGCAGATTTAGCTTACCAGTGTATGGGGCTGCGCCTACCTGTTCGTGACATTAAAAACGTTATGTCAGGCCTGGGTGGGCTTGACGCTCAAGCGCTTGGCATCCCAACAGAAGAGGAATACGTTGCTAGCTATTGTCGACGGATGGGCATAGACAAGATTGACCACTGGAGTTTTTACTTGGCTTTCAGCTGCTTTCGACTCGCTGCCATTACTCAGGGTGTTGCCAAACGCGGTGCCGATGGTAACGCGTCCAGTCAAGCCGCATTAGGTTATGGAGCGATGGTTCAGCCACTCGCGGTAATGGGTCTAGAAAGTATAAAAGAATAGGCTTAATCGATGAAAAAAACCCACATTTTAGTTACAGGTCTAGCCTTAATCATTGGTGTGGGTTTGCTGGGCCCTCGCGTCAATATGGATATTGCGTTAGACGAGGTTATGCTTCCAGATAATTTAGACCTTTATTTGGCCGAGTCAGAGGCCCGTTTTGATGATATTACCCAGGGCACAGAAAAAGCCATCATGTGGGCTGGAGATACCGGTGAAAAAACCGCTATATCTATCGTGTCGTTCCATGGTTTTTCAGCAACCCGGCAAGAACTATCACCCTTGGCAGACATAGTCGCTGAATCACTGAACGCTAACCTATTTTACACCCGCTTGGCCGGTCATGGTCGTGGCGGAGCCGGCATGGTTGATGGAAGTGTCAATAGCTGGGTGAATGATGCCAATGAAGCTATCGCAGTGGGCCGCAGGCTGGGCAACAAAGTTGTTTTAATAGGTACTTCTACAGGGTCTACATTAGCCACTTGGCTGGCCTTGCAATCATCTAACACCGATCTTGCAGGAATGATTCTATTGTCACCCAATTTTTATAACGCAGACAGTGATATGAGAATGCTCCTATGGCCCTGGGGCAAACAAATTGCTGAGACGTTAATAGGTAAAGTACGTCACTGGGAGTCAAAAAATCCTTTGCACGAAAAATACTGGGCAAATGACTATGCTACATCTTCAATGCTACCCATGATGGGCCTAGTTAAGATCGTCAATGACTCTGCTATTGAAAAAATTAACACGCCAACCTTGATGATCTATTCGGCTAAGGACAAAACAATCAGTGTGCCACCCATACTGGAGACATTTGCTCGGCTAGGCTCTGAAAAAAAAGAGCTTTTTGAATTTAACGCTACTGAAGACCCGGATTACCATGCCTTAGCAGGCGATCTTATGTCACCGTCCTCAACAGGCGTGCTTGCTAAAAAAATTAGTACATTTATCACGGACATACATCGCTGAGCTTTCTCGTTACTGCCGTCGCTCCAATATAGTTATCTTGCGGCCCTAAACTATGGCTTTCTCGCTCAGGGTCCATAAACGCTCCGCTTGCTCTGTGTCCACTGCCCAAGGTGCCACACCCATATAACGTGCTCCCGGACCGTCTTGCTGCATTGCTGCAACATCGCAGTTCTCGCAGTAAACACCGCCAATGTCATCAAGCTGAGGGCTAGTTGCCGCCCATAACGTGGTGGTAGCACCTTGTGATGGCGTTTTAAACATAGCTGCCGCCATCTCAGATGGCTTACCGTCTTTACCTAGCCAGCCAAGTGCCACCATCTCATCAAGATCAAGATGGCGCTGTAATGGCGTCATAATACCCCCAGGATGAACCGAAAAGGCTCGAATGCCGCTGTCCTTCATACGTTGATCAAGTGCTACGGCAAATAGACTATCTGCGGTTTTAGACTGCCCATAAGCCTTCCACTTTTCATAATCAGTTGAGAAATGAATATCATCCCAACGAATGGCCGATAACTTATGCGCGGTAGAAGACAGCACCACCACTCTTGCATTACCAGACATCTTTAACGTCGGAAGCAATCCTAGGGTCAACGCAAAGTGACCCAGATGATTTGCCGCAAACTGCAGCTCCCAATTGTCGCCAACACGAGTCTCTGGGCACGCCATGACACCGGCATTATTAATCAATATATCGATGGAATTCACAATTGACGTAATACTGGCGACACAAGCACGCACAGAATTGATATCGGCTAGATCAAGCGCAATGACATCACTTTCATCGACAATATCTTTCAGAACGTCCCGAGCCACGTCAACTCGTCTAGCCGGGACTAAAACGCGGGCACCACTGTCAGTAAGAGCACGCACTGTCTCTAGGCCTATCCCTGAATAACCCCCAGTGACAACAGCAATTTTTCCACTCAGATCAATACCTGCCATTACTTGTGAAGGCTCACTTTTTGCTCCAAATCCCGAGTTAACTGGCTGTTGATTTTCTGAAATCATTCTTAGCTCTCCACTTTTATAATTATTTTAAACACGCATAAATGGCCTGACTAACGACCGCAAAATCGATTATTAATAGTCCCCTAATGGGGCTTTTCAGTATTCAGGCGTTCGGCAATAGTTTGCACCACAGCCACCATATCATTAACGGACGTTGGGTTTTGTACCGGTAGAGGGCCGTCCAGCCACAACGCCTCTAAGTCGGCAAGTGCAGGCGCTAATGAATCGCGCTTATCGTCAGAAAGCGTGGCAGCCTGAGACTGAACAACAACCTGAAACCCGTAGGCATCTTGATACTCGCCTAGGTCGGTTATTTTACCACCGGTAATGGCGATGGAATATTCATCAATAATGGTGTCCAGAAGGAAATTTATAATATCAGATGAATTACCGCCCATTTTTTGTGATACATCATAAAGATTAGCATCGGCTTGTTGTAACAAAGGCTCTATTTCAGACGCGGCTTGCTGAGACTTTAGCGCTTCCGATACCTGTATAAACGGAGCACTATTAAAACCAAATTTTTCTAGGCCCATACGTTCTTGCTTATGGGTTTCAGATACTGGATGGAGAAGATGTGGTGCTGCCATATCCAGTTCACCCAACCGATAAAGTGCCAAGCCCGCCTTAACATGACCGGTCATAAAGGCAAGACGAAACTCTGGGGGTAAGACGCTCATCTCATGAGCCTCATCTGCTGTAACAACTGATGGTGTGGCAATGCACAATAAAAGAAGGGTCATAAAAGCGATGGGGCGATATAAATAGTGTGACATAGGCATAGTAAGTCCGTTTAGAGTTCGAGTACGAATGCTATCTGCGCAGGCATCTTATTGCAACTAGTTATCATTTAGAGCTAAAAAAATAGCGTAATAAGACCATTCACATTCAAAATAAAGTAAGGCTATTTGGTGTTCAGCCACAACGACGATACACTGATCTCCCGTCGCCCGTTAAGAGGTTATTTTGCTATCACTTAGTCCTTCTGCTTTTCGTAGTTACAGCCAGCTTGCACTGATCGTCGTCGCTGCTGGCGCAATTTATCCCCTACTCTATCTTCGTCAAAATTTTGAGATCTCAATCTTAGAGTCATTCAGCATTACTCAGACTCAGTTGCGCTATTGCAGCTCAATGCTGGGCATTATATTTATGGTGACTTATATCCCTAGTGGCTGGCTAGCAGATAGGTTCTCATCGCGAAAATTACTGTCACTATCATTGCTTGCAACGGCTTTGCTGGGAATATGGTTTTCAACTATGCCCTCGTATTCTTCATTGCTCATTATTTATGGCGCGTGGGGTATAGCAACAGGACTAACATTTTGGTCTGCGCATATTAAGTTGGTGGCTATGCTAGCCGATAAGGATCAGCAAGGTAGGTTCTTTGGCATTCTGGATGGTGGCCGCGGTCTAATTGAAGCACTATTAGCTACTATGGCAATCGCCTTATTTGCCTATATTCTAAGTCAAGATGCCAACGCTACGCAGCTGGCTCTAAAACAAGTTATCTATCTCTATGTCGGTGTTCTACTGGTCGTATCACCTCTTGTCTACTGGCTGCTTGATGATCTAGAGGAATCAGCGGCTGTTACTGAGGAGACCGCAAACAGTGTGTTCCTTGATGACTTAAGGAACGTGCTTAGTCGTCGTGAAATATGGCTATGCGCTATCTGTATTGTATGCGGTTATCAGTTGTTCTATGCGACCTATTCTTTTTCTGCCTACTTACAACAAAACTTCAGTCTCACCGCGGTTATGGTTGGCTATATCACTGTTGCCAAATTATGGATGCGGCCCATTGGAGGCATTGCTGCCGGGTTTATTGGCGACTGGGCTAACCCTGAAAAGGTACTATCAATACTGTTGGTAATGGCCTCCTGCGCGTTAGCGCTAATGGCATTTGTACCGGCAAGTTCTGCCGCCCTGTTAATGATTGCGGTTGTGCTACTAATCGGATTACTGACTTATGGTGTTAGAGGGCTGTATTGGGCAACGTTAGGCGGGTGTAATGTCCCTAATAAAATTAAAGGATTAGCCATTGGTATTATTTCCATGATTGGCTATTTTCCTGAAGTTTACCTCCCGCTACTTAGTGCGCCATTAATAGAGAATTATCCGGGAGGACTGGGGTACAAAATTTATTATCTAATTGTATCAGCCGCAGGTTTATTGGGTGCATATGCAGCTTACTTGCTGTCTCGACCAAAGCATTAAAATAATCTAACACCAGCAAAAAAATAGTCATATTGCTTTTTACCTCGACCTACCTAAGGAGTCACCAAAACCATCGTGAGTAAAAATATTAGTAAGTCAGTGTCTAGAACACAGATTCCCTCAAAATATTGGGCCTCACGACCTAGATTAATCCAATGGATAGGTCGATGCTTTTTAAGGGCATTTAGTTGGAAAGTTGAGGGCTACCTACCTACGGTCACCGAGAATCAAAACATCATTATTATTGCAGGCCCTCACACCTCAAACTGGGATGGTATTTTTGGCTTTGCCGCCATACTAGGACTGGATGCAAAAATAACCTTTTTCGGTAAACACAGTTTATTTACACAACCTATTTTAGGACGATTTTTAACCTATATGGGTGGAATCCCCGTGGACAAGACAAAGCCTGGCTCTGGGCTTACAGATGTTGCAATAAAGAACATGGCGCAACTTAATGGTTCTTTAATTGTGATATCGCCAGAAGGAACAAGAGCAAAGACCGAAAGGCTTAAATCGGGGTTTTTAAGGATAGCTGACGCTGTTGACGGTAAAGTATTCCTTGGAGCCTTCGACTTTAGCAAAAAAAGAATAGTGCTAGATTCCTTCTTGGACCGGTCAGGAGATTACGAGCAAGACATCGCCTACGTCAGAGCGTATTACACCAATTTTGAGGGTAAGCGTCCTGAGAACTATTGACCTACTACTAACCTTATTTAGACGCTTTCATCTCTATCACTGTTAATGCTTTCCGGGGCTTTTTTTTGGCAACACGGGAACTTCCAGAGATAACCTCTACCGTGAGCGCTTCAGTCCAATAGAAAGCAATATTCAGATTTAAGCCATCGTCTGCAAAAACTTTAATACAGAATAAGAAAACAACCATTGACTTACTTTAGTTTGTATTACAAACTAGTTTTCTATTAAATCACAAGGAAGTATTATGCCATCTCAACAAGCAATTGATAATCTTAACTATGCAACTGACTTAGCCAAGGCTGGGCAGGAGGCTCCTTTAGTTGGCGGCCCCATAGGTTTTATGTGGGGTCTATTGCTAACCGCGACCCTAGGAACTCACTGGGGCATTATCACCGGGAAACTACCGTTTGAAATATGGCACCTCGGCTTTCTATGGGTGTTTTTCTCAATAATCGGCGGCGTTGCGAGCGCGATATTAAGTCGAACCCTTAAACAAAAACCAAGTTTTCATTCAACAGCTAACCAAATTGAGCAATCAGTGTGGCTCATGTTTAGTATTATGCTGGGATGTTTTTGGGTGGGTATTACACTCTCAATACTTTTCGGATCGGGTACACCGGCCTTATTTGATTTCGTGGTCATCGCTGGTTTTGGCGGTCAAGGACTTGCCTATGGTGTCACAGCACGAATGAGCCACCATAAGTGGCTTGCCTATCCCTCAGGTGCTTCGTTTATCGCAAGCATTGTTTGTATAGCTGCTTTTGGTCAGCCCCTCTTGTATTTGATCGCGGCTGTAGCAACCGTTTTCACCGTAGTACTCCCGTCCATCAAAACTATTGAGAGTGAACGTGTCGAGCAATAATCCCACTTTAAACATTGATGAGATTGATGAAGTGATTCACGGTCGATTGAGGTTGGGCATTATGGCGTACCTTTCGGCCGTCAACCCGGCAAGTTTTCCAGAACTCCTTGAGAAAACAGCCACCAGTAACGGTAATCTCTCGACCCATTTAACCAAACTAGAGTCGGCGGGTTATATAAGCCAGCAAAAGGGCTATTTGGGAAAGAAACCCCAAACACTAGTGCATTTGACAGTATCAGGGCGCAAGGCCTGGATAATCTATTTAGGGGCTATGAGAGACTTACTTGGCGGATGATCGACTCGTATATAGATACTACGGTTAGCTTAAGATGCCAAATTAAATTGATGCTTGAGATGATCAATAATGTCATTCGACTCATAAAGCCAAGTAACACTGCCATCCGCACTTTCCGTGCGCAAGCATGGAACCTTATGCCGGCCGCCCTCACGCACTAATTCTGCTTTGACCTCTGCGTTGTCCTTAGCATCACGTATCTCAATGTTAAGGGCATGCCGCTTAAGCTCGCGTCTTACTTTGACACAGAAAGGACAGGTCTTAAACTGGTAAAGTGACATGTTGGCGGTAGCCTCATCAATTGCTTTTTGAACAGAGGCTTCGCGCACAATTGGTGTGGGCGAAGTCATCACATCAAGTACTAAAATGATTCTTCCTAAAATCCATCTAACTAACTTCATTACTCTGCTCCGGTTGCCTGCTTTGACTTATCCAGATATACCCCAGCTACGACCAACCAGATCACCAAGACCACTTCGGTTATAATCAAAAGAGTCGCAAACTCGGCGCCGTTGACGGCCCAGGCAATAACTCTAAGTACTGCAATCAGTCCTAATAAAAGAGCCCCAATCCTTAAATAATGCCCCTCTGACTTAAATACACCGTAAAAAACCAATATGGCGCCAAATGTAAAAAGCGCGCCTAAATCAGCTAACTGAGTGCTACGTGCGAGCCCCTCCAGTAGAGGCATTCCTAAATCAGCCGTAACTTTTTCAGGCTGAACAACAAACAACACAGCATTCATCAGAAGTGGTATACCGGGAATAGCCGCAATAATTTTGATGATAGTAGAATTCATAGATAAACCTCTTTTTTTATTTAAAGTCATTAAGTTCAATAGTTTATTACTGCTTAACAATCATGCCACCGCTCATTACAAACTGAACCTCTAATAGCGCTGTTATATCCTCTAACGGGCTTTTATGCATAGCAATAATATCCGCATGCTTACCTGACTCAATAGTGCCCAATGAGTCGCTGTAATCAATCAGCGCAGCGGCGTTGACCGTTGCAGATTGAAGTATGTCTGACGTGCTCATTCCCGCTTCATACATAAGCACAGCCTCTTGCGCATTGACGCCATGTTGAGAGACGCCACTATCTGTGCCAAAGGCAATATTAACCCCTGCATTGTAAGCTTTTGTGAAATTTCCAGCCATTGCAGATGAGACGTCAATGGCCTTAACCTTGATGGTTTCCGTCATGAAGTCGCTTTCTTTAGCCATTTTCATGACGGTATTGCCGGCCAATAGCGTCGGCACCAAATAGGCTCCTGTTTTCTTGAACAACCGAATACTCTCTTTATTGGCATAGCTACCATGCTCAATACTGTCAACTCCTGCTCTAAGGGCAGCATTAATGCCGTCGGCCCCATGGGCATGACTTGCTACCTTTCGGCCCAGTCCATGGGCAGTATCCACAACTTCTTTTAGTTCACCATTTGTCATTTGCTGAGCGGTACCCGTATTGGTGTCTGACAGCACCCCACCGGTAGAAGTAATTTTGATCATATCCGCGCCGAACTTAATCGCTCTGCGAGTTGCTCGTCGACAGTCATAAGGACCATCACAAACAGTCTTTGATGTGTACATTTCCATTAGATCCGGATTCATACCGTCGACATCTCCGTGACCGCCTGTTACTGAAACCCCCCCGGCTGCAATGATTCTTGGCGCCAATACCCAACCCTTGCTCGCAGCATCTCTTAGCGCATACATCTCCTCGGATTGAGACCCCACATCTCGCACGGTGGTAAACCCAGCAAGCAGAGTCAATTTTGCGTGATGTACACTTTCCATTAGCACATCTGCTGAGGACATTCGTAGTCTCTGACGATCGTCATCTGGACCTAACTCACCTTGAAGATGAACGTGCATGTCCATTAAACCTGGCATCACAAAGCTTGCGGATAAATCAATTAGCTTAGCCGTTTCATCTATGTCTTCCACTGCTAAAAACCCGTCGTTAACAGACACTATCTTACCGTCTCGAATAACAATAGTTTGTCGTTTAGACGGCTTACTACCTGGGTTTGACAACAGAGTTCCGGCATGAATAACGCTGACACCACTTTCCATCAATTCTGCCGAATTAACCAGATTAAATGGCCCAACAATACCCATCAAAACGAGTAACAACGACCGATAATTGAGTTTTGAGTGAATACCAATATTTTTAAACATAATGCACCTTCATATATGAATAGCATTTGGGGGAGTATTAACTAAATAATTGCACCACCGCTCATTACAAACTGAACTTCTAATAGCGTTGCTATACCCTCTAGAGGGCTTTTATGCACAGAACTCGTAATTCCTATAATTTAGGCCATAAGAGCATTGTGAAAGACATTTTGAACGTCATCTAAATCATCCAACATATCTATAAACGTATCAAATACCTCTACATCATCTCCCGTTAAGGCTGTGGTATTTTGTGCGATAAATTGAATTTCATCGACGTCATAATCAATCTCACCAAACGCCTGACTCAACGCTTGCTTGGCCTTAAACGACTCTGTGTGCGGTGCAAAAACAGTTAATATTTCCTCTTCATTCTCGATATCAACAACATCAACATCTGCAGTCAATAAGATATCTAAAACCTCTTCTTCGTCCTGGCCCGAGAACCGAAGAATAGTAAGGTGATCAAACATGTGGCTAACCGACCCTTGAGTGCCTATCTTTGTCTTAGTTTTGGTAAAACACAAACGGACATCGTTAAACGTGCGACTTGGGTTGTCTGTCAAACAGTCAATAATGACCATACAGTTGCCCGGCCCATAACCCTCGTAACGAGCCAATTCAAAGTTCTCCCCTGCACCACCCTTAGCTTTTTCAATGGCTTTATCAATAACATGAGTCGGCACTTGGTCTTTTTTAGCACGATCAATAACACTACGCAGGCTTAAATTGCCCGCAGGGTCTAAACCACCTGATTTAGCGATAACGTAAATTTCACGTCCGTATTTACTATAAGTCCGAGCTTTGGCATCAGAGGTTTTAGCCATAGAGTCTTTGCGGTTTTGATAAGCTCTGCCCATGATGAAACCCAGTTCTAAAAACGAATTGTTATTCTACAACAGCCTGTGACACAGAGCATCGGAATTTACTAATTTAATTGCATCGGGGACGCCGCAAGAGCTTTGTACAAGACTTAAAGTAGCGTTTATTTTTAGTACCGAGATTTTCGTATGTCCGATCAAAATAGTGCTCTGTGCGTTGATTAAACGCGATTGGCTCAAACTAGCGAGATCTAAGCCCATGGGTTAAATTAAAACTTTTCAACAGCTAGCATTCCATACCGGATGATTCAGCGAACTACTGTCTACGCTCTCAACTAGATGATTCTACGAAAAACCATAAATAGTGGTATCCCTAATAAAAATAAACCTACCCCTAAAAGCAATACATACAAACCAGAACCTGCTGCAGCTATTAGAGTATATGTGACTGACAAAAGAGCGACCGCAGCCCAAGCCTTTGCGCTGCGCCAGGAACGCTTGAATTCTGCTAAAGCAGATAATCCATAGGGTGCGAGAATTGAAAGAGTTGACATGGAAATTAGAAAAGAAAAAGCGCTGACAAGCCCATCAGTGAAGTTTAGCACTAGTAAGGCGGTTGAAAATACACTAGATACTATAAGCGCTCCAGCGGGAGCTCCACCCCTATTTTTCTTTGCGATTACAGCAGGAGCTAAACCATCTTTAGCTATCGCCATGGACATCTGGCCCATCACAAAGATATTACCATTCAAAGCACCTGCGGTAGAGATTAAGGCACCTATGCCAATCAATAGCGCTCCTCCCTTGCCCATGTGCGCAGCAGCATCAACAAAGGGTGACTCTGACACCGCCAATATATCGGAAGGTACCAAAAACATAATAGCGGCAGATGCGCCTACATAGAGTAATGACACGCTAAGCGCAGCAGACACGACCGCAACGGGAATCGTTTTCTTGGGATTCTCTACATCGGAGGCCGGAATCACTGCCGCCTCTATTCCTATGAAAGCCCACATGGTCAATAATGCTGTAGTGGACAAAGCCTGAAAGATGGATAACCCCTGCGGATTAAACGAAGGGAAGTTGTCTCTATCGCCATAGGCAATACCTAAATAAATAATCAAAACTAATGGAATAATTTTGAGGATGGTCAATACCAGCTGAACAGAGGCTGCTTCGGATACTCCTTTTACATTTACCCAGGTTAGCGCACCAATGCCTGCGGCTGCCACCAGTGCCTGAGTAAAGCTGTTAGCTGCAAATACAGGAAACACCGACCCCATATAACCTGCAAAACCTACTGCTATAGCGGTGACGCCAAACACGACGCCAACCCAGTAACCCCAGCCGATTAGAAATCCGGCTAGATCACCGAAAGATTCCCTCACATAGGTATAGGGACCACCCGCACGATCGGTAGTGCCAGCTAATCTGGCCAGCACTAGAGCTAATACAATGGTTCCTGCGGAGGTCAACAACCAACCCAGCAAACTGATCCACCCGAAAGGTGCAAGCACTGCAGGGAGTAAAAAGATACCCGAGCCAATCATTACGCCCACCGACATTCCCCAGCACTGCCAGAAGCCCATCTTTTTTGTTGTTGTGCTCATCAACGTTCCCAGAGATCTCTCGATCCTCTCATGGTTTAACAGCTATTAAAGACGTTATGTTTTAGCTTTTAATTGTTAGCGCCTCGTAAAATAGGTCTCGTCATACAGGTTGGTCCACCTTCACAGGGTATGCACAGTGACTCGCCGCTAAAGATGTCAATTTTACAGCCCGCATTGTGCATCAGCGACAACGTTTGATCATATCCTTCAATAGCAACAACTTGACGCGGAGCGAGAGTAAGTACATTCAGGTTTAATCCGCCAGAGGCCTCGAACTCATCCGTTGGCGCCTCAAGCAATTCGATACCCCTTGAGATCAAGAGCTGTGCTAATGCAACAGGCAATAGCACTTTATGCACCAACGCTAAATCCTCCGCCAGCAAACTAATTAATGACATTAGATGCAGGCACGCCTGCTCACCCTGATAGCACGGCAAGTCGAAGGCTAAAACATTTATCCCTTGATTACCTAGCATGCTTTGCATCTGGTTAATCCCAGCCTGGTTCGTTCTGTAACCACGTCCGATGAGTAATGTGTGATCATCTAGCCAAAGCGTGTCACCGGCTTCACATGTTGCATCACCCGTCACTTGTCCGACAATTGGAATATTCATTGATTGATAAAACCGTCGATGTGCCTCTGACTCGCCTTTCCTGAGTATCTTTCCTGGTTTCATCAAAATGGCACCCTGAGGCGTCATTAAAGACGCATCATAGGTAAAAATCGCATCGGCGGACTCAGTATTTTCTAGCATCCATAGGACTTCTACACCCGCCCGCTCAATGCTGGAGACAAATGTTTGATAATCTTTCCCTAACGCGTTTGGGTCAAAACTATCCCCATAATGCCACTGATGAGCATCTGCGTTTCGCAACGTATTTCCCGGAGCATGGAGAGCAACCCTTTGCAAGGGTGCGACCATTGAGGATACGCCATAAGCCTTTACTGGCATGGTTGGCACTTAGACATTCAATGAATTGCTAATTTTACTGATCATCAGAGGGGCTTTCATTCGTTACCCTGACAGCGATCGGCGTCCATTAAATCCCCTGCAACAAGACTCAGCGTTTGATTCATTTCAAGTGCAGTACAAAATTCACGATGGAGGTTGGCCACCGCCATGGAATGAACCAGTTCTGGATCATAGTCTGCACCATCAGGACCTAAGCGATTAGTTGTTGCACAACAATCTGGCACAAGGTAGGTGTCAAACCCCATATTCCCGGACATTCTAATGGTAGTTTCAACGCAACAATTGGTAAAAAACCCAACCACTACCAGCCTTTGAATACCCGCTCTGCGCAGCAGAATCTCTAGCGATGTCCCAACAAAACCACTATTTACATCTTTCTCAATGACTATATCGTTGGCGGCAATTTCAAAGCCTGCTTTCAATTCACCTCCGGGCTCGGAAAGCTTTAATGGGGAGGCCGCTTCGCGAGAATCATGCAAAGTCCAGGCAACAGGTAACCCACGTTGTCGCCACTCAGACAATAATGCAAGCATATTATTTTCAGCTTCAGGGTTGTTTCTGCGGCCAGTTTTACCGCCCCAGTGAGACAAAACATCAACACCCTTCTGCACATCGATTAGGAGTAAACAACTATCCTTAGAAAATTGATTAATCAAATTAGTTCTCTTTTAATTTTATGGTTAGAATTGAAAAAATAGGATAATAACTACGGTTTATATTGTCCAGAACAAAACACCTTTGTTTTTGCGCAATAAATTACAAACGTCTACTTTATGCAAAAACTTCAATTCGAACTTCCTGTATACCCTTGCCTTAGCACCAGATGTCTTAGCCATAGAGTCTTTACGGTTTTGGTCCGCTCTACCCATCTTGAAATCCAGTTCTAAAAATCTAAAAGTTATGCTACAACAGGCTGTTCTATAGAGTATTGGAATTTACTGAAAAAAATTCTATACATGGCGACTAAAATAGTCGCTAGTTAATACTATGCCTATTTATCAAAATAAAAAATCAACTAAGACATTGGCAGAACTACCTAAATTATTGTTAATCCAAGGATGCTGCCGCCCATTCCTCTTTGGTCTTAATAATGGCTATTTGGTCCTCGCGACTTTTAAGCATAAAGGCATCGAAGTCTTCATAAAACTTTTCCATTGTCATTCCAAATAGCTCTTCAAATGCAATCTTCCATCCCTGCCCAGGATTAGCCTGATCCCTCTCCGCGTAAATTCTGTAGTAATCAACAATGATTTTTTTATAGTTAGCATCATCCAATGACCAGAGGTAGACCATCCCCATAAACCCACCCGTATAGGCATAGCCAAAATTTCTTGTTAGTCCGTTGTTCGGATTGTCAGACGACTCATATAGATAGCCTGCATACTCATAATCTTTTAGCGAAACAATGTCTCCATTAAGTGCGGCTGTATTCACTACTGCTCGTCCTTCGTCAAGATGCTCGATTATCTGTGCGACTATGTCTATTGACGGATCAAATTTTGCTGTTAGCGCCCAGCCAGCAAAGTCTGCTCCCCCCTCTTCAAGCCAGCCGGGAAACACTGCCACAGAATCTTTTACGTCATATAAATATATCTCGGGCTCATCCTCCCAATTAACTCTAATCCCAAATCGCTCTTGATCCTCAAAGTAGAATTTCATTGAATTTTGATAAGTATGATAGTACTCGTGCATAAGGATTCTTATTGGAGCCCCCGTATCAGTCCAAACATCTCTGAAATAATTGAGTTCAGCACCATTATGGAGATTATTATGGCTTATACCCGCTGCTGGAAATCTGTTTCCCCAAGGGTCTGAATTGTCTACACAGCGTTCCAACTCTTCGCCACCTTGACCGCGTATCTTGCACAGTTCTCGGTCTATCTGTCTTAACGTTTCTGTCGATGCATTTTTCTGATCAACCAAAAATATATTAACTGGGACAAGAGCTCCTAGCGTATTTTTTGCGAACGTTAACCCATCTATAACTTTAGTTTCCCAGTCATCCTCAAGTAACTCTGGCTCTCTAATATTTATACATAATGGTGGATTTGATTGCCAAGAGTATTCGTAATATCTATATGCCGAATCGCTCGCTACAGGATCAGGCTTCTGAGAATAGTATTCCTGATCACATGTTATATTTATCTGATCAGACGCAACTATATCGATATAAATTATTTTTTTAACGGTTGTTTGACTATCACTTACAGATGCAATAAAGGAATATTGATCTTTTGTTGTAAACTTTGGAATGACGTTGAACTTCATCACCCCGGATGATTCATCTAAGCTAATCGCCGCAGCGTCAGTCCCACTAATCGAAAAACTTAGAGCATCTCCATCTTCATCTGTTGCTGTTAAAATTCCAATATCTGTCTGATTGAGCTGAATTGAAACAGCCCCGCCCATACCGCTATGGACAGAACAATAATAATATAGCGTTGTTGGGGTGTCCGATGCGGCGGTTATAGTAGTCGAACCGCTAGATGATGCATCAATACCAGCCGTATATTCTACTCCGCCTCCATGGGTTCCATCACTAGTGGTCGAGAATTTTAGAGGATGGTATGTAGGGTGACTAAAAGTATACTTCGTCCCTGCAACCAGAGTTATCGATTTTTTTTGTTGTCCATTAATAACATAAACATTACCTGAACCAGAATTATTTGCCGCGACCGATACTGAAATTGCTACATCAGCTGCAGCCGTGGGCTCAGAAACATAGAAATTGGCTAAAGAAGTGAATACGGGTGCTTCGTCAAGATCATTAATAGTAATTGTAATTTCTTGAGTTGAACTACCGGTTGAATTATAAGCAGTGACAGTTTCAGTGTAGGAGCTCTTCGTTTCATAATTAGGAGATGACTTAAAGACTAAGCCTCCGCCCTCTGTTATTTCTATGTTTGTGCCGGAAATAGAAAATCCTGTAGCGTTACTTACATCTATCTCTCCTATATACAAATCCAGTTTGTTTTCATCGAAATTGAACGTAGCGGCTGAAATAAATACGGGCCCACTGGAGTTTGTACCTAATGTTGTTACCTGCTGAAGATACTCTTCGATCTCCCTATAGTTCATCCGCTGCGCATCCTCCGCGATAACGCCAGCCGTTAGCACATCTCCAGTTAAACCAAATAAATAGCGTAAAATGAGTAGTCCATCGGTAAGGGCGTCAATACGACCATCATTGTCTATGTCAATCCTGTAACCCAAAGCGGCTATTCGAGCTTCAATTTGATCTGATGAAGCATACACAGCATCACCTGCTAGCGCGCCACTAATAAGAGCTTCACCATTTAGACCAAACATGCTTCGAAGAACTAATAACCCGTCGGTAAGAGCGTCAAATTGCTCATTACCATCGATATCGACATTTAGGCTAGCGACCGAAATAGACGAAAAAGACGCATTAGACGCATTAGACGCAGATTCCGTTTCCCCAATAGTTGGAGAGCTAAAAGTGATTAGCGCAATAATCCACGCCAAAATCCGAAATGATATTGTAGTATTCAGTATCCACATAGTGCAGCTCTCTGTGCTTGGCAGGATCCTCACTGAAAAATTAGTCAGAGGATGGTTCAAAAACCATATTAACGACGTTCTCTAGCTGAAGCCAGTTCCGCGGAATAACTATTATCTAAATTTGCGTGTAGTCCACCAAACAACTTATCCATAAACCCCTTTTGAGGATCAGGCGGTGTATGCTCGATTTCGGGTGCGGGCATACCAAGTATGGAATGGAATTCAGATAACTCAGACGCAGGGGTCCAGTCACTAATGCCTTGAAACCAAATCAAGGTACCAACCTCAACTTCTCTTGATGAAGGCCACTCAGTAAGCTGTTCAAGCGTAAGGAGTTTAGAGCGACTCATATTTATTTGGATGCTTAGATAACGGGCGTAAATATGGAACAAATGCTTCCACACCTTTACGCGCGCGTAGATCGAGGTTGCCACTAGATCGAGGTAGTTTGCCACTAGATCGAGGTGGCTTATTGGTAGTTATTTTCATTTTTAGGCCACATTTTGGCCACATCAGCCATAAATTATTGATTTATATAGGCGTATCGCAGGTTCAAATCCTGCCGTCCCGACCACATATCAATACGTCAGCACACACTGATGTCCTCAAGGCCCTGTTATT
>ENA-ORXF01001117-ORXF01001117.1-marine-metagenome-genome-assembly--contig:-NODE-1117-length-17840-cov-7.877104_pt1 | contig 17840 bp, 17 predicted proteins | sample MGYA00237864_ERZ511476 | MGnify/ENA primary metagenome ERZ511476 (study PRJEB26306, sample SAMN06343908) | marine metagenome | isolation source: coastal waters | place: Atlantic Ocean: West Antarctic... | reverse complement strand
GTAAAATTAGCCATCGCTACAATTCTATTAAGCGCGCCTTCTAGCTCGCGTACGTTTGAACGAATTTGTTTTGCAACAAAAAATGCAACGTCTTCTGGAAGGGTGGTTTTATTTTCTTCAGCTTTTTTTAATAAAATAGCTACCCGCATTTCAAGCTCTGGAGGATCTATTGCTACAGTTAGGCCCCAACTAAATCGTGTTCTTAATCGTTCGTCTACGCCTGGTATTTCTTTTGGATAGCTGTCACAAGTAATGATTATTTGTTTTTTATTTTCAATAAGTGTATTAAATGCGTAAAAAAATTCTTCTTGGGTCCTGTTTTTTTTCCCAATAAATTGTATATCGTCAATTAATAATAAATCTAAAGAGTGATAAACTTTTTTAAAGCTATCAAAGGCTTTATTTTCATAGGCTTTAACTACGTCATGAACATATCTTTCGGCATGTAAATATTTTATTTTCGCTTCAGGCTGTAAGCTTTTAAGGTGGTTTCCTATTGCGTGCATTAAGTGGGTTTTTCCTAACCCTACACCGCCGTATATAAATAAAGGGTTATAAGCATTACCTGGATTTTCTGCGATTTGTTTTGCAGCTGCCGTTGCCAACTGATTTGCTTTACCAGTAACAAAGTTAGAAAAATTAAAAGATGGATTTAACCCATTTGTTTTACTTGTTGGTGGCTTTAAAGAGATGTTGTTTAGTTTTAATTTTATGTCAGATGGGTCACTTGTTGAAATTTTATTTTTTTTAATAATTTTTTTAACTACTACATACTCAAGATTAACGTTGCTTAAGTTTGTTGTGATCAAGCTTTGAATTTTGTTTGCAAATTTTTCTTTAACCCACTGTAAAATAAATTGGTTTGGCGCAATAATTTGAGCTTTTTCCCCTTCAATCTTAAATCTTAATGGGCTAATCCAGGTGGTTAGTTGTTGTTTGGTGAGTTCTTTGGAAAACTCTTCTAAACACAGCGGCCAAAAATTTTCTTCGTTTTTTTTCAAAATTTAAATTTTTTAGTTTTTATTTTTATTTGAGATAAGAGCTTTATATTAGCTTAATTTTCTTAAGTTATCCACAGGCTTTTTTAAATAAATAATAGGATATATTTTATTGACATAAATAGGTCAGAAGAGTATTCTTCGCCTTCAAAGTTTAAGGACTGGAGCATCAATATGAAACGTACCTATCAACCATCAAAAGTTAAGCGTGCAAGAACCCATGGTTTTCTAGTTAGAATGAAGACAAGGGGCGGACGGAACGTTATTGCTTCTAGAAGGGCTAAAGGAAGAGTTCGTTTAGGAATATAATTTATTCTTTCAAAGTACAAATTATTAAAGCTACGGAATGCAGAAGAGTTTTCTGCTGTATTCAATTTTAGAAAAAGACTATCTTCCCCTCATATTTATTTTCACTACGCACCTAACAGTAAATCTCATCCTCGATTAGGTTATGTTGTAAGTAATAAAACTGAGAAATTATCAGTAAGACGAAATTATATGCGGCGCTTATTACGAGAAATACTAAAAGAACAACTGTCCTTTAATATCTCATTTGATATAGTTATAAGAGTCCACAGAGCTTTTTACAAAAAAAACTTTAAACAAATTGAAGCTGAGATTAAAAACTTAATTAAAGGCCTTCCAATATGAGAAAAGCTTTAATCATAGTAATTAAATTTTATCAGATATGTTTAAGCCCTTTTTTTGTTGCAAGATGTAGGTATACACCTACCTGTTCGATGTATACAATTGAGTGTTTAGAAAAATACGGCGCTTTAAAGGGATGTTGGCTCGGCATAAAAAGAATAAGTAAATGTCGACCAGGATCAATTGGTGGCTTTGACCCAATGCCATAATATAATTTAGGAATAGTATGGATACAAAACGCTTAATTTTATTTGTTATTTTTTCATTTTCGTTAATGTTGCTTTGGGACTCATTCCAAAAACAGAATCCAGAAGCGGAGCAAGCGACGACTAGAGACGAAAGTTTGCCTCAGATCTCATCGGACCTAGCTTCTAAAAATGATTTACCTCAAGTGTCATCAAAATTTTCATTAAATGCTGGCGACTCAATTAATATCAATACTGATTTAATATCATTAAGCGTTAATACCGCTGGCGGCGATATACGCGAACTCAAGTTTAATCAACATGAAGCTGCAGATACTAAAAATAAATATGTATTAATGACCGATGTAGGAAATCCTTTATTTTATGTAGCACAATCTGGATTGCTTGGTAAAGATTTGCCTACGCATAAGTCGAAATTTAGTACAGAGCAAAATTCATATCAAATGGATTCTGATACATTAATTGTTCCTTTGTTATATGAGACAAAAGATGTAAGGGTGAAAAAAATATTTGAATTTAATAGAAATAGCTACCTTATAAAAACAACATTTGAAATACTAAATAAATCAAAGAAAATTATAAATCCCTCTGCTTATTATCAATTCGTACACGACGGAATATCAAGTCAAGGTTCTGCAATGATGCCCACGTTTACAGGCGCTGCATTTTTTACAGAAAAAGATAAATTTGATAAATTAGACTTTTCAGATGTAGATAAAAAAGCTTTTTCAAAGATAACGAATGATGGTTGGATTGGTATTATTCAACGCTATTTTGCTGCCTCATGGATTCTACCAGGGGATGTGGCTCGCGAGTTTTACACTAAAAAAATTGCAGAAAATATGTATTCAGTTGGTGTGATTACAAAGTTACCAGAAATATCAGCAGGACAAGTTGTAAAATTTGAAACTTCCTTGTTTGCTGGTCCTCAGGCCAAAGAGCCTTTGAATGAAGCAGCACCTGGAATGAACTACGTGGTTGATTATGGAATATTACATTTTATAGCAGCACCTTTATTTTCTGTTCTAACCGGTATACATAAAATGGTAAGTAATTGGGGTGTTTCAATTATTTTATTAACAGTGTTGATTAAGTTGATGTTTTATCCCTTATCTGCAGCAAGTTATCGTTCAATGGGCCAAATGAGGGAACTGGCTCCTAGATTACAAAGCATGAAAGAAAAATTTGGCGATGATAAACAAAAAATGCAACAAGCTATGATGGAGCTTTATAAAACTGAAAAAATTAATCCGCTCGGCGGGTGTTTGCCAATTTTAGTGCAAATACCAGTTTTTATTGCTTTATATTGGGTTTTGCTTGGCTCAGTTGAACTAAGAGGTGCAAGTTTTTTGTGGTTATCTGATTTATCAAAACCAGACACTTTATTTGGTAATATATGGTTTTTGCCAATAGGGCCACTTCCTATTCTAATGGCAGCCTCAATGTTTTTACAAACTAGATTGAATCCAAAGCCAACTGACCCAATGCAGGCAAGACTAATGCTAATGATGCCTATTATTTTTAGTTTCTTTTTCTTTTTCTTTCCAGCTGGTTTAGTTCTATATTGGTTGGTTAATAATATTTTATCTATTGCTCAACAGTGGCATGTAAATAATAAAATTCATGCTGAAGCTTTGAAAAAGAAAGGTAATGCTTAACGCTTCAAAAACAATTGCTGCAATATCTACAGCTCCAGGAGCTGGGGGCATTGGAGTAGTTCGTATTTCAGGACCGGTTGCTTTAGAGATCGGCCAAAAAATTTCCAGTTCTAAGTTACTGCCTCGCATTGCTAATTTTCATAGCTTTAAAGACCTAAATGGCTCTTTAATTGATCAAGGACTTATTTTATTTTTTCCAGCCCCTAATTCTTTTACAGGTGAGGATATTGTTGAATTGCAATGTCATGGTGGCACTGTGGTTACTCAATCTATTTTAAATTTTTGTCTCAAAAGTGGTGCACAGCTGGCGGAGCCTGGAGACTTTACGAAAAGGGCGTATTTAAATAATAAGATTGATTTAGCCCAAGCAGAATCTGTTGCCGATTTAATTAACGCTTCCACTACAGAAGCAGCTTTTAGTGCAGCAAATTCTCTATCTGGTAAATTTTCCATAGAAATCAATAACTTATTAAAATATCTCGTAGAATTAAGAATGTATGTTGAAGCATCTTTAGATTTTCCAGAAGAAGATATTGATTTTATTAATGAAGGTAACGTTAAAACAAAATTACAAAATTTATCGGAAACTATTATTAAAATCATTAGGGTTGCATCTCAAGGACAGTTATTAAGAGATGGAATAAGTTTGGTACTAGTCGGCCAGCCTAATGTTGGAAAGTCTAGTTTATTGAATCAATTATCTGGAGAAGATAAAGCAATTGTCACAGATGTTCCTGGCACGACACGGGATGCTATCACTAGCGATATTAATTTAAATGGAATCTTACTTCATATAACTGATACAGCTGGCTTGAGAGAAACTGATAACCCTATTGAGAAATTTGGAATTAAAAAAACATGGTCTTCTCTAGAAAAGGGCCATATCGCCTTATTTCTTGTTGAAGCAGGTAAGGGCATTACAAAATACGAAAAATCGATTCTTGATCGCTTGCCAGAGCAGATAAAATGTATATGGGTTTTTAATAAAATTGATTTACTAAAGGATCGGAATAAAATAAAGCAATTAAGTAATGACCAAACAGTTTATATGTCTGCTAAAACAGGAGAGGGTATAGATTTGTTAAAACAAGCAATCCTCAATTTAGTAGGGTTCAAAAAAGACTCGGAAGGAAGTGAAAATAAATTTATTGCACGGAAAAGACATTTAGAAGCTTTAGAGAATGTTCAGCAGTCTTTGCAAAATGCTCAACTCAACATTGCTTCTGCAGAGTTGGTTGCAGAAGAATTAACTATTGCGCAAAAGCATTTATCTTCCATTACAGGTAAATTTTCCTCCGATGATTTATTAGGAGAAATATTTAGTCAGTTTTGTATTGGAAAGTAGTTGTTTCACGTGAAACAATTTAGCTAATCAATATATTTGATATGTTTCACGTGAAACGTATCAATATCAAGACAAATAAAGTAAAATTTCAATTTTAAATATAATTCAATCAATATGGACTTTCCAAGTAAGTTTGACGTGATAGTAGTTGGCGGAGGGCATGCAGGCACAGAAGCAGCTCTAGCTTCTGCTCGAATGGGACAAAAAACATTACTATTGACGCATAACATTGAGACATTAGGGCAGATGTCATGTAATCCTTCAATTGGTGGTATTGGCAAGGGCCATTTAGTGAAAGAAATTGACGCTATGGGCGGTATTATGGCCAGGGCAACAGATGAAGCTGGTATACAATTTAGAATTCTTAATCAAAGCAAGGGGCCTGCAGTTAGAGCAACCAGAGCCCAAGCTGATCGGATATTATATAAATCAGCAGTTCGCAGGACAATTGAAAACCAATCTAATTTGTGGCTATTCCAACAATCGGTCGATGACGTTATTTTAAAAAATAATAATATAGAAGGCGTTGTCACAAAAATGGGATTAAGTTTTTATGCTTCAAATGTTGTTTTGACAGCGGGAACATTTTTAGGTGGTTTGATACATATCGGACTACAAAACTACGAAGCAGGTAGAGCAGGTGACCCATCGGCTACAATTCTTGCACAAAAGTTAAAAGAATTAAATTTACCTGTTGGCAGGCTTAAAACAGGCACGCCACCAAGAATTGATGGGAGATCTGTTGACTTTACTAAAATGGAAGAACAACCAGGCGATTTTCCCGTCCCATATTTTTCATTTATTAAGCCGGTGATTAATCACCCTAAACAGATATCTTGTTGGATTACACGTACAAATAAAAAAACACATGAAATTATTCGTAAAGGTTTAGATCGCTCGCCAATGTACACAGGTAAGATAGAGGGGGTTGGACCACGTTATTGTCCTTCTGTAGAAGATAAAATACATCGTTTTGCTGATAAGGATTCACACCAAATTTTTATAGAACCAGAAGGTCTAGAGACCCATGAAATTTATCCAAATGGCATCTCAACAAGTTTACCATTTGATATACAACATGAATTAGTTAGATCAATACAGGGACTAGAAAATGCTCATATTCTGAGACCAGGCTATGCAATTGAATATGATTATTATGACCCCAGAGCTTTAAAAATGAGTTTAGAGACTAAAGAAATTAACGGATTATTTTTTGCAGGACAAATTAACGGAACTACAGGGTATGAAGAAGCAGCTGCACAAGGCTTAATTGCTGGTATGAATGCGGCATTAAGAGCTCAAGGTAAAGCAAGTTGGACTCCGAACCGTGATCAAGCATACATAGGGGTTTTAATAGATGACTTAATAACAAAAGGCGTAAATGAGCCATATAGAATGTTTACTAGTCGAGCGGAATATAGACTATTGCTAAGAGAAGATAATGCTGATGAACGTCTAACTGAGCAAGCGAGAAAATTGGGTTTAATTTGTGATCAACACTGGGCAAATTTTAGTAAGAAAAGAGAAGGAATCCAAAAAGAAGAAAAAAGACTTAAAAAATTGATTATAAACCCATCTAAAATCGATAAAAAACTACAAAAAAAATATTTAGGGCGAACAATGGAAAGAGAATATTCAGCTTTTGATCTTTTAAGAAGGCCTGAAGTAAAATATCATAACGTAATAGCCTTATCTGGTAGTGAAGGCGTTATTGATTCAGCTATTGGCGACCAAATAGAAATTCTAGCAAAGTATTCTGGATATATTATCCGGCAACAAGATGAAATTAATAAACAAAAGGCACAATTTAATAAAAAAATACCAAAAGAAATAAATTATGATGAAATTCATGGCTTAAGTAACGAAGCAAAAGAAAGGCTAAAAGAATCACGTCCAGAGACTATCGATCAAGCAACTAGAATATCTGGCGTAACATCTGCAACAATATCAATTCTATTAATTTATATTAAATCTAAACATCGTAAATTAGAGCAGAAGGCTATTGAACAAGTTGCTTGATCCAGAAGAAATTTTAAAGGCAGGAATAGAGAAATTAGAGTTGGAAAATAAGGAATACTTATATACTAAACTATTGATTTATAAGAATTTATTGATAAAGTGGAACAAAGTATTTAATTTAATATCTGTTAAAGGTGTTGAAGAAATAGTGACACATCATTTTTTGGATTGTTTGGCAGTAGTGCCTTATATTGAAGGTAAAAATATTTTAGATGTTGGAAGTGGTGCTGGAATGCCTGGAATTATAATTGGTTTATGCTATCCAGAAAAAAATATTACTTTAGTTGATTCGGTTGGGAAAAAGACCGCTTTTTTAAAACAAACATGTGCAGAACTTAATTTGAGCAACATTACTGTTTTAAATATGCGAGTCGAGGACATCACAACAAATAAATTTTTTGATTCTATTATTGCTAGAGCATTTTCAGAAATGCAAGTATTGATAGACCTTACAAGACATTTAATAGAAGATAAAGGTACATGGTATGGCATGAAAAGCAAAAAAATAAATGAAGAAGAAATTAGTACAAATTTTGTAGTAGAAAAAAGAGATATTGTGGTTCCTTATCTCGATGCTGAACGTTATTTAGTAAAAATAAATAACTAATAGATTATTATTTAATTATATTTTAAGTGAATTTTATGCGTATATTTGCAATATCAAATCAAAAGGGTGGAGTTGGGAAGACAACAACAACAGTCAATTTAGCTGCAAGTTTGATGGCTAGAAAGAAAAAAGTACTTTTAATCGATTTAGACCCTCAAGGCAATGCCACATCTGGTTCAGGGTTAAATAAAAAAGATATTACGAAATCTATATACGATGTTTTAATTGGCCAAGAAAGCATAAAGAACGTCATTCAAAGGTCTGCAGAAAGTTTTTTTGATGTTGTACCAGCTACTCAGTCATTAGCGGGGGCAGAAGTTGAATTAGTTAACATTGAAGAGCGAGAATTTATTTTAAAAAAACAATTAAGCAATCTTACGAATTATGACTATATCTTAATTGATTGCCCACCCGCATTAAGCTTATTAACTGTAAATGCTCTTGTTGCAGCTAATTCAGTTTTAATACCAATGCAATGTGAGTATTATGCCTTAGAAGGCTTATCTGATTTAGTTGATACAATTAAAAGAGTAAAAAAACAGTTAAATCCACAAATAGAAATTGAAGGCTTGCTTCGGACACTCTTTGATAGGCGCAACACTTTAGGAAAACAAGTTTCTGATCAATTATCTGCTCATTTTGGAGATAAGGTTTATAGCACGATTATCCCAAGAAATGTGAGATTAGCTGAGGCTCCCAGCCATGGTAAACCTGCTCTTTTCTATGATAAATCGTCCAAAGGAGCAATGGCATATTTAGATCTAGCCGATGAAATTTTAAAGAGGAATAAACATGGGAACAAATAAAGGGTTAGGAAGAGGTTTGGATGCCTTATTGAGCAATAATACAGAAAACAATAACAGCCTAGAAGTTTGTCATATTAATAATCTTAAAACGGGTAAATATCAACCTAGAAGCCACATGAATCAAATCGCGCTAAATGAGCTTGCGGAATCCATCAAGACGCAGGGTATTATGCAGCCTATAGTGGTTAGAGCCGTTGGGGATAAGAGGTATGAAATTGTTGCTGGTGAAAGAAGATGGCGCGCAGCTAAGATTGCTAATCTAACTGAAGTACCTATTTTAATTAAAGATATTACTGATGAGTCCGCATTAGCAATGGCTCTTATCGAAAATATTCAACGAGAAGACCTAAACTCGATAGAAGAGGCAAAAGGGATTCAGCGTTTAATAGATGAGTTTGGAATGACACATGAATCTGCATCTCATATATTAGGTAAGTCTAGAACAACAGTAACAAATTTATTAAGACTATTGAATTTGTCTGAGCACGTTCAAAAAGCATTGCTTGAAGGAAGAATTGAAATGGGCCATGCAAGAGCAATGCTTTCTTTGCCTGGTAGTGACCAAGTAATGCTTTGTCAAAAAGTAATTAATAACAAATTATCTGTAAGGGAGGTGGAGTCATTAATTACTCAAAAAAAACCCACTAAAAGTATAAAGAAACAAAAAATGGCAGATATTGTAAATTTGGAAACAAATTTATCTGACAAATTAGGGACATCAGTACAAATTTAACATAAATTGAATGGCTCAGGCAGTTTAAAGATTAATTATAATAATTTAGATCAGTTAGATTTTATTTTAAAAAAAATATAATATATCGGACTAAAACTTGACTCAGGGAACAAATAACGCCAAAATTGCGAACTTTGATACAAATAGAATTAAGGACGTAAGGTTTAATTGATAAAGAGTCAGCAAATCAATAAAAAAAAGGGGCTATTCCCTCCTTATGTCAAAAATATGCTTAAAAAAATAAGCACTATTTCTGCTACCTCAGCACTAATTGTTTCAGGATTTTTTGGAGTACATGCAGGTATCTCAGTTTTTTGTGGGGCTTTTGTAGTTATTATTGGATTAATAGTTTCAACTCCAATCGCTCATAAATCTCGGGGAACGTTGAATGCATCGAGTATCGTGATGGATGCTTTAAAAGCTGAAGGCATAAAGATTTTAATTATAATTTTATTGCTTTGGGCGGTATTTAATTTTTACGAAGATAAAGTTCCGCTTGCAATTATTTTTGGTTTAGCGATTGCTGCAATTTTTTCAGGAATTGGGCTGACCAAACTAGATACAAAAACTTAAGGGAATATAAAACTTGGCAGATAGTTCATACGAATCACCATCTCAATATATTGGACATCATTTATCTAATAATGAGTTACAGCTAGATTTTTTAGGTGGAGGTCCATTTATGACTCTTCATTTAGACTCATTTGTGATGGCAGTTATTCTTGGAGTTTTTTCTATGGGGCTAATTTGGCTTGTAGCTAGGAAGGCGTCAGCTGGAGTGCCTACGAAAACCCAGGCATTTGTTGAGTTAGTATTCGGCTTCATCGATGATCAGGTGGGTAATATATTTCATGGTAATCGACATTCGTTCGTAGCCCCAGCTGCATTGACCGTTTTTATTTGGGTTCTCATGATGAATGCAATGGATTTTTTGCCTATCGATATAATGGCAAAATTTTACGCAATGCTTGGTTTATATGAATGGAAAGCAGTGCCGACGTCAGATGTGAATACAACATTTGGTCTTGCTTTAGGCGTTTGGTTTTTAATGATTTATTTTGGTATCAAAGTAAAAGGGATGCGCGGGTGGCTTCACGAGATTTTTTGCGCGCCTTTTGGGGCATCACTTTGGGTTTGGCCAGCTAATTTTCTATTCAATTTAATTGAGTACGTTTCAAAACCTTTATCTCATTCTCTTCGATTATTTGGTAACATGTATGCCGGCGAAGTTATCTTTTTATTATTAGGTTTATGGGCTGCGACAGGAGTATCTGGGATTATATTTGGATCGATACTAGGAGCAGGATGGGCAATATTCCACATTTTAATTGTGGTGTTGCAAGCCTATATATTCATGATGCTAACAGTTGTGTATTTATCTATGGCACACGAAGGACATTAAATTTTTTTTAACTAAAAGGAAGTAAATTATGGAAACAGTAACAGTAGAAGCATTAGCTCAAATTCAAGCATTTACCGGAATTGGAATTGGATTGATTATCGGACTAGGTGCATTAGGTGCTTGTGTAGGTATTGGTATTATGTGCGCAAGTTTTTTAGAAGGCGCAGCGAGACAACCAGAAATGATTCCTCAATTACAAGTAAAAGTATTTTTATTATTAGGTTTGATTGATGCATCATTTATTATTGGTGTTGGTTTAGCGATGATGTTTGCTTTTGCAAATCCACTATTAAGTGTTGTGGGCTAATTTAAATATTGTTTTTGATTCCAATGATTGGGATATAAGACGGGGTAAAGATGAATATTAATTTTACAATGATTGCTCAAGCTATAGCTTTTGCAATATTAATCTGGTTTACGGTTAAATTTGTTTGGCCGCCTTTGCTAAATGCAATTGAGAAAAGACAGAAAGAAATTGCTGATGGTTTAGCTGCCGCGCAAGAAGGTAAGCTGTCACTTGAAGTAGCAGCTAAAAAAAATGCTGAAACTCTTAATGAGGTTAAGCAAAAAGGTGCAGAAATTGTAAGCCAAGCAGAAAAAAGAGCTTCTGAAATTGTTGAACAAGCTAAAAAAGTTGCTAAGGATGAAGGCGATAGAATTATCGCGAGTGCAAAATCTGAGATTGATCAAGAAATAAATAGAGCTAAAGAAGAGCTTCGTGGTCAAATATCAACACTTGCAATTCAGGGCGCAGAAAAGATTTTGGATAAAGAAATTGATAAGACAGTCCATGCAGATATGCTAACTAAATTAGCAAAGGATTTATAAAAGCTATGGCTGAAATTTCGACAATTGGAAGACCATATGCTGTTGCTATCTTTAATTTAGCTAAAGAGGAGAAAACTCTTTCTGTTTGGTCAGATATGTTATCTCTTATCAGTGGTGTTGTTGAGAATGCAGACGTAAATTCTTTTATTAATGACTCTAAAGTATTAGATACAGATAGAGAAAAAATTCTTTTAGATATTTGTGGAGATAAAATAAATACTTCTGGTAAGAATTTAATTAAGCTTTTAGTTGAGAATAAAAGATTATTGATTTTGTCTGTAATAACATCTCTTTTTGAAGAGCTTAAAGATAAAGATGAAGGAGTTATAGAGGCTGAAATCATTATGGCTGAACAACCGGATAAAAAATTGGTTAATAATTTAATACAAAGTTTAGAAAAAAGATTTGACAAAAAGATTGAGGGAAAAGTAGTTATTGATAAAAGCATTGTAGGCGGTACCAAGATAATAGTCGGTGATACCGTTATTGATGCTTCAGTTCGAGGACAATTAGATAATTTAGCTTACACATTAAAAGCATAAAATCAGGAGACATGAATGCAGTTATCAACATCAGAAATAAGTGAACTAATTAAGAATAGGATTAAAGATTTTTCTACTAGTTCAGAAGCTAGAACACAAGGGACAGTTGTCTCTGTAACAGACGGCATTGTCCGTATCCATGGCTTATCTAATGTAATGTCTGGAGAAATGATTGAATTTCCAGGTAACACTTTTGGTTTAGCACTTAATTTAGAAAGAGATTCAGTTGGCGCAGTTGTGCTCGGTGATTATGAGCATATTTCTGAAGGGGATGTTTGTAAATGTACAGGAAAAATTTTAGAAGTTCCTGTGGGGCCAGAGTTAATGGGAAGAGTTGTAGACGCATTAGGAGTTCCGATTGATGGAAAAGGACCAATAAAAACTAAATTAACAGATAAATTAGAGAAAGTTGCTCCTGGCGTTATTGATAGACAATCTGTTTCTCAGCCAGTACAGACTGGCCTTAAATCAGTTGACTCTATGGTACCAATTGGTAGAGGACAAAGAGAGCTAATCATTGGCGATCGTCAAACGGGAAAAACTGCAGTAGCTGTTGATGCAATAATTAATCAAAAAGGCCAAGACATGAAATGTGTTTATGTTGCTATAGGCCAAAAAGCATCAACAATTATGAATGTGGTTAAAAAGCTTGAAGAACATGGGGCAATGGAATATACCACTGTGGTAAGCGCTTCTGCATCTGATTCAGCAGCTTTGCAATTTTTAGCACCATATGCAGGTTGTACAATGGGTGAATATTATAGAGATCGTGGCGAGGATGCATTGATTGTTTATGATGATCTTACTAAGCAAGCGATTGCCTATAGACAAATTTCATTATTACTTCGACGACCTCCAGGCCGAGAAGCTTATCCAGGTGATGTGTTTTATATTCACTCAAGGTTATTGGAAAGAGCGGCTCGAGTTAACGCGAAGTATGTAGAAAAATTTACAAAGGGTAAAGTTAAAGGAAAGACAGGGTCTTTAACTGCTCTTCCAGTTATTGAAACAGCTGCGGGCGATGTTTCTGCTTTTGTTCCAACAAATGTTATTTCTATCACTGATGGACAGATTTTCTTGGAAAGTGATTTGTTTAATGCCGGAATTCGTCCTGCAATCAATGCGGGGATTTCAGTTTCTCGGGTGGGCGGCGCAGCACAAACCAAAGTAATTAAAAAACTAGGTGGCGGAGTTCGATTAGCTTTAGCTCAATATCGAGAATTAGCAGCCTTTGCACAATTTGCTTCAGATCTTGATGAGGCGACAAGAAAACAACTGGATCGAGGAAAAATGTTTACTGAGTTGATGAAACAGGCACAGTATGCTCCATTAACAGTATCAAATATGGCCGTGACTTTACTAGCTGCTAATAATGGATATTTAGATGATGTTCCAACAGAAAAAGTTTTATCTTTTGAATCTGCACTTCATGGGTTTATGTCATCTAAATATAAATCACTGATGGATGGCATTGAAAAAACATTGACGCTTGATGAAGATGGTGAAAAGAAGGCTATAAAAGCAATAGAAGATTTTAAAGCTACAAATACTTATTAATATAAGGATTTTAAATGGCAGGAAGTAAAGAAATACGAACTAAGATTAAGAGTGTAGAAAATACACGAAAAATCACGAAAGCTATGGAAATGGTAGCTGCTTCTAAAATGCGTAAAGCGCAAGATAGAATGACAGCAGCTAGACCATACGCTGAAAAAATTAGAACAGTTGCCGCCCATTTATCTCATGCACAATCTGAGTATAAACATCCTTTTATTATCCAAAGGGACAGTATAAAAAATATTGGTCTTATTGTAGTGACTTCAGATAAAGGCTTATGTGGAGGACTGAATACAAACGTTTTAAGGGCATCAATAGCTCAAATTAAAGATTGGGAAAAAGAAGGAAAAAAAGTACAGATTGGTGCAATTGGTAACAAAGCAATTAGCTTTATGGGTAGAGTTGGGGCGGATATAAAATCGCAAGTATCAGGTATGGGCGATACTCCTCACATGGAAGATTTACTTGGGGCAATTAAAGTTATGTTAGATAGCTATATTGCTGGAGAAATAGATCAGCTTTATATTTGCTATACAAAATTTATTAATACTATGAAGCAAGAGCCAAATATGGAACAACTATTGCCACTGTCAGGAGATAAAAGTGAGACTCCAGATAGCTCATGGGATTATATTTATGAGCCAGATGCAACTTTAGTAATAGATGCATTACTATCTCGCTATATAGAAACTTTGATTTATCATGGGGTGGCAGAAAATATGGCATCAGAACAGTCATCTCGAATGGTCGCAATGAAGGCAGCATCTGATAATGCTGGAAGTGTTATTGATGAATTAACATTGGTTTATAACAAAGCAAGACAAGCAGCGATAACTAAAGAAATTTCAGAAATTGTTGGCGGAGCAGCTGCAGTATCGTAAAATTTTTGGATTTATATTAATTAATTAAGATGAGTAAGGATAAATAAATGAGTACTAAACAAATCGGAAAAGTAGTTCAGTGTATTGGCGCAGTTGTGGACGTAGAATTTCCTCGCGATCAACTCCCTAAAGTTTATGACGCATTAATTATTGATGACAAAGATTCAACTGCAGAAGCAGGTTTGACTTTGGAGGTGCAACAACAATTAGGAGATGGCGTTGTTAGAACTATTGCTATGGGGTCATCAGATGGATTATCAAGAGGGACTCAATTTGTATCAACAGGAGCACCGATTCAAGTTCCAGTTGGTGAAGGCACTCTAGGAAGAATTATGGATGTTCTGGGACGCCCTATTGATGAGGTTGGTAAAATTGATTCAACAGAATTTAGATCTATACATCAAAAAGCACCAGAATTTAATGACTTATCCCCATCTATTGAGTTATTGGAAACTGGGATTAAGGTGATTGATCTAATGTGCCCATTTGCAAAAGGCGGTAAGGTTGGTTTATTTGGTGGTGCGGGTGTTGGTAAAACCGTGAACATGCTTGAATTAATTAATAATATTGCAAAACAACACTCAGGCTTATCAGTTTTCGCTGGTGTGGGAGAAAGAACTCGTGAAGGAAATGATTTTTATCATGAGATGGCTGAAGCAGGGGTTATTCAATTAGATAATATGAAAGAGTCAAAAGTAGCAATGGTATTCGGTCAAATGAATGAACCCCCAGGTAATAGATTAAGGGTAGCATTATCAGGCTTAACAATGGCGGAAAAATTTCGTGATGAAGGAAGAGATGTTTTATTCTTTGTTGATAATATTTACCGTTATACATTGGCTGGAACCGAAGTTTCTGCTTTACTAGGCCGTATGCCATCTGCAGTTGGATATCAACCAACACTTGCTGATGAAATGGGTAAATTACAAGAAAGAATTACTTCAACAAAAACAGGTTCAATTACATCAATTCAGGCAGTGTATGTGCCAGCAGATGATTTAACCGACCCATCACCAGCAACAACATTCCAACATTTAGATTCAACAGTTGTATTATCAAGAGATATTGCTTCACTAGGTATTTATCCTGCTGTAGATCCTCTTGACTCAACATCAAGACAATTAGATCCTTTAGTCGTTGGTGAAGAGCATTATGCTGTCGCTCGAGCTGTTCAATCAACACTTCAAAAATATAAAGAATTAAGAGACATCATCGCTATTTTAGGAATGGATGAATTAGCCCCAGAAGATAAATTAGCAGTTGGACGAGCAAGAAAAATTCAAAGATTTTTATCACAACCATTCCATGTCGCTGAAGTATTTACAGGGTCGCCTGGTAAATATGTTTCTCTTAAAGAAACTATTAAAGGCTTTAAGGCAATTGTCGATGGGGAATATGATGACTTACCTGAGCAAGCATTCTATATGGTTGGCGGCATAGAAGAAGCTGTTGAAAAAGCTAAAACTCTTTAAAACTTAAGGTAACTAATGGCAAATACAATTCAAGTTGATGTAGTAAGTGCAGAAGAGTCTATCTTTTCTGAGCAAGCTGAGTTTGTTGTAGCGCCAGCCCAAATGGGGGAAGTAGGGATTTATCCAAATCATGCTTCAATGATAACCTTATTAAAAGCTGGTTCAGTTAGAATAAAATTGATTGATAAATCTAACGAAGATTTAATTTATATTTCTGGTGGAATATTAGAGGTTCAGCCAGGACATATTACTATTCTTTCTGATACTGCTATTCGTGGTAAAGATTTAGATGAAACGAAAGCAAAAGCTTCAAAAAAAGCAGCTGAAGAATCTTTAGCTAAAAAAGGTAACGACATTGACTTTGCATTAGCAGAAGCAGAGCTAGCAGAAGCAGTTGCTCAGATTCAAGCGATTCAAAGATTAAGAAAAAAATAGTATTAAATTTTAGTATATTGAATAAGCAGCAGTTTGCTGCTTTTTTTGTTTATACTTAAATAAAAAGGATAATTAAATGTCATTAAGTGTGGTTATTCTAGCTGCCGGTAAAGGCACACGAATGTTCTCTGAACAACCGAAAGTTCTTCATAAGCTAGCGGATCAACCGATGTTGCAATATGTTATTGATATTGCAAATGAATTAAACCCAAAAAATACCAACGTTATTGTAGGATACAAGGCCAAAGAAGTTAAGCACGCTTTGTCCCATGAGAGAGTTAATTGGATTATGCAAGAAAAACAATTAGGTACTGGGGACGCAGTTAAATATGCAATTCCAAATTTAATAGGACAACAAACACTAATTTTATATGGAGATGTCCCATTAGTAAAAATAAATGAATTAAAAAAATTAATCAAAACGGGAGAAAAGGGATTAAGCATATTAACTTTCAATAAAATTAATCCAACAGGTTATGGACGAATTGTTAGAGGGCTTAATGGCGTTGAAGCAATAGTGGAGGAAAAAGATTGTAGTGATGTCCAAAAAGAAATCAATGAGGTTAATACTGGAATTATGGTGGCTGATACAAAACATTTGATAAATTGGCTATCCTTAATTTCAAATATAAATTCTCAAAAGGAATATTATTTAACTGATATAGTAGCTTTAGCAAAAAAAGATAATATTAAAATTAATACGATTGAAGCTGATTCAGAAATTACTATTTCTGGAGTTAATTCTAAAATAGAATTAGCAAAAATGGAGAGAGCAATACAATTGAAAAAAACTAATGCATTAATGGAGCAAGGAGTGACTCTATTAGATCCCAGTAGAACTGATATAAGGGGACATCTTGATTGTGGGAAAGATGTAGTTATTGATGTTGGCTGTATTTTTGAGGGTAAAGTAAAAATTGGAAAAAATGTAACAATAGGTGCTTATTCAATCTTAAATGATTGTGAAATTTTAAATGATTCAATTATAAAACCATATTCACATTTAGAAAATGTGAAAGTAGGAAAGAAAAATATAATAGGACCTTATGCTAGGTTGAGACCAGGTACAGAAACAAATGATAATGTCCATATTGGTAATTTTGTCGAAATAAAAAATTCAAAAATTGGGGCAGATACTAAAATAAATCATTTAAGTTACGTAGGCGATAGCATTGTTGGAAAGAACGTCAACGTAGGAGCGGGGACGATAACTTGTAACTATGATGGCGTAACAAAACATCAAACTGTTATTGAAGATAATGTTTTTATTGGTTCAAATTCTCAACTTGTAGCTCCAGTAACAATTGGAGCTGGATCAACAATTGGAGCTGGATCAACAATCACAAAAAATACACCAGTCAACGAACTTTCGTTATCTAGAGCAAAACAAACCAGTATCCCTGGCTGGGAAAAGCCAAAGAAGAATTAAATTATGTGTGGAATAGTTGCAGGCATATCTAATAAGAACGTTTTACCTGTTTTAATCGAGGGATTAGGGCGTCTAGAATATCGAGGATATGATTCCGCAGGGATTGCTATTTTGAATGATAAAATTCAGCGTATTCGATCTATTGGCCGAGTTGCCTCATTAAAAAATAAAGCTAAAAAATCAAAATTACATGGATGCCTAGGTATTGGACATACTCGTTGGGCAACGCATGGTGGGGTCACTGAAGATAATGCTCACCCACATGTATCTAACA
>ENA-ORXF01001116-ORXF01001116.1-marine-metagenome-genome-assembly--contig:-NODE-1116-length-17841-cov-5.053310_pt1 | contig 17841 bp, 13 predicted proteins | sample MGYA00237864_ERZ511476 | MGnify/ENA primary metagenome ERZ511476 (study PRJEB26306, sample SAMN06343908) | marine metagenome | isolation source: coastal waters | place: Atlantic Ocean: West Antarctic... | reverse complement strand
CTGCGGATATAGTATTACTAGGTATTCCTCTCCCTCCTATTTTTGGAACTGCTGTTTTTGCAAGTGCTATTTTTGAAGGCACTAATGATCCAATGGCTCGACAAGTTCTTGAAGGTAGTGGACACACTGTCAGTTTTCAAATTAGAACAGAGGATCAAAATCCTCCTTACTCAATAAACGGTTTATATATAAATTACGTGCCATCAGGCAGGAGATAAGAAATGGCAGGATCAAATTATACACGACAAAGCAGTTTTAGTGATGGCGATGTAGTAACGGCGGCGTTATTTAACGATGAGTACAATCAACTCTTAAATGCTTTTGTCTATGCTTCTACAGGAACCACGGGACACCAACATGATGGTGGAGCTGGTGAAGGTGGAAACATTGAAATTATTGGTGATCAAGATTTTTTAAATAAAATTTTAGTTGACAGCACTAACAACCGCTGGGGCTTCTATGTTCAAGTAAGCAGTGGAACCGTGGAGCAGATACGCATTCAAGACGGTGCAATTGTACCTGTAACAGATAATGATATTGATCTGGGTACAAGCTCACTACAGTTTAAAGATGCATTCATTAATGGCACACTGGAAGCTGATGCAATAACAATAGCTGGTATTACGCTTTCAGAAACTATTGCAGATACTGTAGGCGCAATGGTATCAAGCAACACTGAAACAGGTATCACAGTATCTTATCAAGACGCTGACAATACCTTAGACTTTGCAATTGGGACACTAAATCAAAATACTACCGGAAACGCTGCAACAGCTACTGCGCTTGCTACAGCGCGTACAATCCACGGCGTATCGTTTGACGGCACAGCTAACATTGACTTAGCTGAAGTCATTTCAGACACCGTAGGCGCAATGTTTAGCGGCAACACTGAAACAGGTGTAACTGCAACCTATCAAGATAGTGACAACACTATTGACTTAGTAATTTCAGGGGTGTCAGATACAACAGGTAATGCAGCAACTGCTACAGCACTTGAAACTGCTAGAACTATTGGTGGTACTTCGTTTGACGGTTCTGCTAATATTGCTGTTGGATTAGCTGCGACAGCTACTGCGCTTGCTACAGCGCGTACAATTGGCGGTACTTCATTTGACGGCTCTGCAAACATAGCAGTAGGTTTAGCAAATACAGCTACTACACTCGCTACTGCAAGAACTATCCACGGTGTTTCATTTAATGGATCAGCTAATATTGATTTAAGCGAAGTTATTTCTGATACTGTGGGTGCAATGTTTAGCAGTAATACTGAAACTGGTATTGCCGCTACATATCAAGATGGCGATAATACAATTGATTTAGTTATTGGTGATGATGTTATTGTTCAGTCAATGATTGCTGATAATGCTATTGATTCTCAACATTATGTAGATGGTTCTATAGACACAGCACACGTAGCTGATGACGGAATTACAAGTGCTAAACTAGCTCACGCTCTTGATGTTGTAACTTCAGTAAGTGTAGGTGGCGCGAGTAACGGTGTAATCCTAACACAAGGCGACATAGCCCTTAAAAATGGTGGTACTAGGTCAACAGTTAAGTTTTATTGCGAACAGAGCAACGCACACTACGCTCAAATTCAAGCACCGGCACACTCTGCGTTCTCAGGTAACGTAACTCTTACCCTTCCAGCATCTACGGATACTCTGGCGGGTATTGCGGCTACACAGACGTTAAGTAATAAGACTCTGGCACACCCTTTAATTTCTGGAGATACAGGCGCTGGCGACGATGCCGCGCTCGGTTACACCAGTGCAGAAGGTATTATTGTAACGGGTCAAGGCTCAACCTCTGATGTGACTCTTAAGAATGACGCTGACGGAACTGTTTTAACAATTCCTACTGGCACTACTAATGTAGATGTTGTTGGAGACTTTACAGCAGGGACATTAAACGCCGACGGCGACACAGCCGCTGGTGATACCGCTGCTATAGGTTACACAGCGGCAGAAGGACTTATTCTTACAGGTCAAGGTTCCACTAACGATGTAACGATTAAGAATGATGCTGATGCTGACGTAATTGAGATTCCAACAGGCACAACTAACGTTACAATAGCAGGTACGCTAGATGTTGGAGGCGCAAAAGCTAAAGTTGCAGGACTTGAAACTATCTATGTCCCAGCGGCAGGCATGTATCCAGAGACAACTAACGGTAGTTCTGGTCTGGCGCAAGTCGAACTATCTAACGGCCCAGAATTAAAATGTTTGGACTTCGCGGCTGCGGCAGATGATTTCGCTCAGTTTCAAGTTATCTTTCCTAAAAGTTGGAACGAGGGTACGGTTACTTTTCAAGCCTTCTTTACTGTCACAGGAACAAACACTGGTACGGTAGCGTGGGGATTGGCAGGTAGAAGTTTCGCGGATAACGCAGACCTAAACACAGCCTTTGGAACTCAAGTGGTGGCAACAGCTAAAGCTCACTCTGGAACGTCTAACGATATAGATGTTGCGGCAGTAAGTGGTGCAGTAACTATTGCTGGAGCGGCAGCAGATACGCTGACTATCTTTCAGATTGCTAGAGATGTTTCGGCAGACTCTCAATCAGGCGCGGCCCGTTTATTAGGTATTAAGTTATTCTTTACCACTGACGCTGCGAATGACGCATAAGGAGTAGGTATGAGTGGTTTTGGCTATAACGTAAATGGTTTCGGTTCTTTTACTAGTCGTACAGTGGTAGTTCCTGTTACTTACGCTGTACAAGCGGGTGGAGGAAGTGGCGCAAAGGCAAATCCCGGTGGCGGTGGTGGTGGTGGTGGATTACTAACGGCTACAGTTACTGATACTTATCTATCTGGTGTTGCTTATACGGTAACAGTTGGAGCAGGTGGTTCAGGTTATGGAGCAGGCGGTGTGGAGTCCAGAGGTAATAGTGGCTCAAACTCTACATTTGATTTAATTGCCTCTTCTGGTGGAGGCGGTAGTGCTTACGGTGTAGCCGCTAGTCAAGGTAACCACCCTCCCGGAAATGGAGGATGTGGAGGTGGATCTGGTGCATTTGGAGGCAGCGGAGGCTCAGGAATATCTGGACAAGGTTTTGCTGGTGGTGTTGGCTATGGGGTAGAAAACGTAGGCTATGGTGGCGGTGGCGGTGGTGGAACTGCAAGTGTAGGAGCAAATTCCAATGATGGTACTGGTGGTAACGGTGGTACTGGAACGGCAATAAGCGCATCAGGACTTTCTCGCAAATATGGCGAAGGCGGTGGTGGCGCATCTTCTAGTAAAAGTATCGGTCACGGTGGAGGTGTTGACAGTGGCGGTGGTGGCGGTAATGGAGGTGATCCTAATACTGCGACAGAAGCAGGAGGCGTAAATACTGGTGGCGGTGGCGGTGGCGAGTTTGGTAACGGTGGCGCTGGAGGTTCGGGCATTATACTTTTAATTTATCCTACTTCTATAACAGCAACATTTTCTTCTGGCGTTACTTCTAGCTCGGCAACTTACTCAGGAAATACTGTTACTCAAATCACAGCCGCTGGCTCATCTGACACAGTAACCTTTGGATAAAAACTATGGCACATTACGCAGTATTAGATAACAACAATATAGTCACTTTGGTGCATGTCGGCAAAGATGAAGACGAAGGCGATATTAACTGGGAAGAGTATTACGTAGCAAAGCGCACTAGCTACAATACTCGTGGAGGTGTTCACGCTAACGATGGTACTGCTTTTAGAAAGAACTATGCAGGGATTGGCTACACTTACGACGAGGGGCGCGATGCTTTCATACCTCCTCAACCTTATGCTAGTTGGACACTGAACGAAGACACTTGTTTATGGGATTCACCTGTATCTTATCCTAGTGAGGGTATACACCAATGGAATGAAGACAATCAAAAATGGGAAGAACTATGAACAAACTAAAACAATTTTGGCGTAGTCGCAGTAACAGATGGCAAGTATTCGGCATAACATTAGCAGCTCTACAAGTGTATGTCCTACAGCTTAACTTATCTGCTGAGACTATTATGCTTGCTAGTACCTTGTTCGGAATGGGCGGCATCTTTTTCCGCTATCAAACTACACAGGCTATGGCAAAAAAATAATTATAAAACATTTTATATAGCGAAGATTAGGTAAAGTTATAAACAAAAAAGATTTTATTACAGGGCTTGCAATTTTAATATTTAACCGCATATAGTACTTTAATCTAATTTAATAATTAACTTTGTTCCTAAAAATCTTAAAGATTTAAAAGGGCTTTCTTCTGTACTAGTTTTTTTCGCTGACACAACTTTATCGGAGAACATTTAATGACTGAAGAAAGCAAACAAGCTGTGGATGTGTTCGCAGCTTCTACAGGTCTTTTATCTTTAGCAACGTGGCTGCCCCCTTTAGCTAGTCTATTCACAATAGTCTGGTTAGGTATTAGAATATATGAAACAGATACTGTCAAGTCAATTATTAAGTGGAAGAAAAAATAATGAGCAAAAAAAGAAATCAGCGAAACACTAAAGAGTCTTTAAAGAACCTTAGCGCAAAGCGAAAAACATATCGCGTTGGTGGAAGAGCTGCTGGTGAGCCTGAGTTGCCGCGATCAGTCGATGAGCGTAGAGCTAAAGCAGCCGCAGCAAAAGCAAAAACCGCAGCGCAGCAAAAGCCTAAAGCTCCTGCGCCATTTGATGACAGCATTGCTCCTAAGCCTACTGGCCCCCGAAAAGAACCAGCTACAAGGCAAGAAACTGTACAACAAACAATGCAATCAGTTGAGTATGATGAACTACTGCAAAGAAACGCAGACTCAAAAGGTCAAGATAAAGAAGCTCTAGAAAAGTTAAACAAGTTTCAAGAAACCTTTAAAAACTCTATGGTTGGTAATAAAGAACCACGACGAACAGCTTATAACGAAAATGTTATTACTCGTAATAATTTTTCAAATCTTACTCCAACTCAAAGAGCTAAGATAAGCGAGAAAGAAGAAGGTACTGGCCTTGTCCCTGACCTCGCAAGTAGTGTTAACCAGTACCGCCGTTGGTGGGAAGAAAAAGGCTATGATACGGTACAGCAAGCCATAGGAGACGGCTGGAGTTTTGATGGAAAAACTGGTGAAGCGTCTCAAGGTAGAAAAAAAAGAGACAAGAGCAACAACAATACCGACAAGACCGGTACTGACTACGATACTGGCCCATTAAACGTAGAAAACAAAAGACTAGAAGATGTTAAACTAGGCCAAATGAAAGCTGAAAAGCTTAAGGGTCTTAGTCCTATGTTAGAAGCTTCTTATAAAAAAGAACTAGCAAATCCAAAGTTGACTGAAGATAGACGTAGAGTGATCACTACTGCGCTAGAATCATATGGTGTAAGTACTGACGTACAGCAACTTGATGACGCAGGCACTGTAACTACTTCCGGTGTTGACGCACCTACAATGGAAGCAGCAGCACAAGGAACTGTAACAGAAGCAATAGCTCCTGAGCCTCTTGAAGCAGCAACTTACGAAGCATCAATGGCAGGCGATCTTGCTGATACTGTAGCAGCTCAAGGCAAAGTAACTAGCGTTGCAGATGCTGAAGGCGCTACACTTACTGAACGCGCTAAAGCGGCAGATAGGGATGCAGGACAAGAACAAGCAGCAAGGCAAGCAGGCCCAGAAGACTTTGAGAAGAGCGTAGAATCGGTTATACAAGAAGTGTCGTTCCGCGATGGCGTTAACATTAGCGAAACACCTGTAGCAGAGGCAGCTACACGCGAAGCAATTACAGGCACAAAAGCAGACGATAAAAGAGCTACGCAGATTATAAACACTGTAGGCTTTGAAGCCGCACAGCGTAGAACAGTTACAGGTACAGCAGCAAAAGGCACAGCAGCAAATATGTTAGCAATTGTAGGTGAGTTACCACCAGCAATCACAGCAGCTATCGTTGAAGACCCTGCAACTGTAACAGCTCAAATAGACTCAGAGCCTGTTGAAGTAAGAGCAGCAATAGCAGCATTACCTACAGAAGCTTTAGTATCTTCACAGATGGAAAGCCTGTTAGGCGGCATGGAAGATGGTGAGGTTCCAATGTGGGCCAGACCAGCCGTTGCAGCCGTAAATGATATGATGGTTCGTAGAGGTTTGTCAGCATCATCTGTAGGTCGAGATGCGTTGTTTAACTCTATCATTCAGTCTGCAATGCCGATGGCTCAGAGCAATGCTCAAGCCCTTCAATCTACAGCAGCTCAGAACCTGAGTAACCAGCAGCAAGCCAACATGTCTCAAGCAACACTAGACATGCAAAGACGTATGGCTAACCTGAGCAACGAACAAGCTTCAGAGTCTCAGACAGCTCAGATGGCTCAACAAATGAGTGCTATGCAGAGTCAGTTTAGACAAGACGCTGTGATGACTACGGCTCAGTTGCAGCAGCAGACACGCACACAGAACTTAGCTAATCGTCAACAAACAGCTCAGACAGATGCTCAAAATGCACAGGCTATGGCTGCTCAGAACTTAGGTAACGAGCAACAAGTTGAATTAGCTAACATGCAGTATCAGAATGCTACTGAGTCTGAAAACATGTCAGCAGTACAGCAAGAGCGCATGGCTGAGATGCAAGTCGGAGCAGATTTCCTTGCGAAGAACGCCGCGTTTAAGCAGCAAATGGACTTAGCTAACCTCGGCAACGACCAGCAGATGCGACTAGCTAATCTTTCTGCATTGAATCAAGCTGACTCAGAAAGCATGAGCGCAGAGCAGCAGACAGAACTTGCTAACCTAAACACTAAGATGCAAACAAACTTGACGCAGGCAAAGATTGCAGAGTCAATGGGCGTTGCACAGTTAAACGTAGATCAACAACGAGCAGTTACAAATGCTTCAGTAAATGCAAACATAGACTTAACTAGATTTAGTGCTGATCAACAAGTTGCGTTGACTAACAGTAAGTTCATGCAGTCAATGACTATGGCAGACTTTAACGCTGAGCAACAAGCAGCAATGCAGAATGCAACGTCACTAGCTTCAATGGACATGGCAAACGCAGACCAGCGTACAAAGTTAGCTATTACAAATGCTCAGAATTTCTTGTCAATGGACATGGCTAACTTAAACAACCGCCAACAAGCTACTGTACTTGATCAACAAATGGCACAGCAGAGGTTGTTATCTGATCAATCAGCAGCAAACGCAGCTAAGCAGTTTAACGCTACTTCAGAGAATCAAACAAACCAGTTTAACAACAGCTTAGCGGCTACTATGAGCCAGTTTAACGCTTCTCAGTCTAATGCTATGGAGCAGTTCAACACTCAAGAAACAAACCGACAGGCGGCAGTGGAAGCAGGTAACCAGCTACAGGCAGATAGTATTTCTGCACAGTTAGATTTAGATGTTCAGAAGTTCAACGAACAGACAGACCTACAACGTGACCAGTGGAACGCCTCTAACGCACAGGCTATTGAGCAATCAAACGTACAGTGGCGTAGACAAGCTAACACAGCAGACACCGCAGCGGCTAACGCAGCCAACCAGCAGAATGTTCAAAACGCTTACAACATATCGGCGCTAGATCAAACTCAAATGTGGCAGCAACTACGCGATGAAGCAGCATATGTTAGACAGTCCTACGAAAATAACGAACAGCGAGAAGCTCAGCTAATAGCCACAGCAATTGGCAATGAAGGAGGCTCAACAAAAGGAGCCACTACCAGTACAGCCTCACTTTTAGACTTAATTAAAGGGTACATTTAATCATGGGATTTTTAAGCAAAGCATGGAAAGGAATTAAAAAGGGCGTTAAATCAATTGGCAAGGGTATTAAAAGCGCCTTTAAAAAGTTCGGCAAATTTATGGGCGAAATAGGTATCTTAGGTCAGTTGGCAATGATGTTTATATTGCCCGGAATTGGCAACGCTATATTAGGAACGGCGGGAACAGCAGCAACAGTAGCAGGGGTTGGTGGAGCAACTGTAACCGCTGCGGCAATACCTGCTTCAGGTCTTCTAGGAGGCGCTTTAGGCTCAGTTGGCGTAGCCGCAGGTAAAGCTGCTGTATGGGTAGGTAATAAAGTAGCTGCTGCTAAAAGTGTATTTAGCAACATTACGCAAGGTGTAGTTGAGACCGCAGGTAACTTTGCAAAAACAGCTACTAATCAACTTGCAAGTAAAATCGGCATGGAAAATGTTTTTAGCGATGCAGCAACAAATTTCTTTAGTGGGGGCGATACTGCATTTAGCAGAAGTTTTGGTGCAGATTCAAGATTTCAAAACTTAACTGGAAGTAAAGAGTTTTTTAAAGATGTAAAAGAGTCGCGTCTAAAAGCAGTACAAAACACAGCAGAAACTGTTCCCGATGGCGGTTTTGGACTAGATGGTAGACGCTTGACTGCTTCTGACCCTGTAATAGTAACAACAAAAGATGTTCCCGCTGGCGGTTTTGGAATTGCTCCCGAATCTAAAATAGAAAGTTTAGAATACGCGGATGAACAATTTAAAAACATGGCTGACACTACATCAGGATTGTCTTACGATGACTACGCTGTTGAAGGGACTATTAAAGAAATACCTTCAAGTCAAAGACCGTCTATTTTGGCTGATCCCAGTTTTTCAGATAAGATTAAAGCAATTCCCGGAAAATTAAAAGCTGAGGCCACATCTTTTTTAGACGATCCATTTGCAGGAGGTGCTGAAAAACTTAACTCAGGCTTACAGACAGCAGGGATGCAAGCGATAGGTTTAGAAGACAAACCAGAGTACACATACAACACCATACGATCTTTTGTACCTGAGTTTCAAGTAGCTTCTTCCGGTGAGTACGGCGCAGCTCCAATCATGGACGCACGGGCTTTTGAGCAGAACGTAACTAACAATTCAAACCCTTATGGATACACCGCGTTCCAGTACGGACAATACATGTCACAGTTAGGGCAAACAGCATAAAGGATTTAAACCATGTCAGCACTTGAACAATACAGAGAAATACAACTATCGGGAGCACGACCAATTCCCGGACAGTCGCTAACTAACGACCCTGAAAACCCAGCTCCGTATGAAAGAGCGCCAGAGTTTACATCTGTACACGCAGCCTCTGAGTACATGTTTGAAAGACTAACGCGGCCTGAAGTATATCCAAACACTATGCAAGCTATTGCATCGGGTACGCCTATCATGGATATTGTCCAGTCTGTTCTTTTTATAGAGTTTGAAGCAGGTAAGTTTAATCCTGATTTAATGTACATGATGGTAGAGCCAACAGCGTACATTCTAATTTTCTTAGGTGAGCAGTTAGACTTAGATATGGTTATTTATACAGGCGAGATGGAAGACGAAGATGCAGAAGAACAAATCTTAGGCACTGCTTTTGCAGAAGAGCGTTTAAAGAAGCTTCAAAAAGCTGGTCAGTCTGGTGTAGTTCCTGCGGGAATGTTGACACCTGACATGCAAGAAAAAGCAAAAGACTTACCCGAACTACCAGACCTTAAACCCGCAGATCAGAGTTTAATGTCTCGACCACAAGGAATTTAAAAGATGGCTATTAGAGATTTTGGAGAAAGCATCCTTGCAGATGTCCGTAAAAGAAAAAAAGATCAACAAAAAAGGGACGAGGGCGGCACATTTGGGAAGATTCAGAGAGGTCTACAGACTGTTCAAGACGTAGCAGAAATTGGTCAGTCTTTTGGTTTGTTTGGCGGTACAGCAGAAGATAAGTACAACGCTTTTAAAACAAACAAAGCTGTTATGGATACAAACATAAATATTGGGAGAGCACAAACCAACGCTGACTACTATGACACTGTAAAAAAAGCTATTAAAAGTTCAACTTCTTCAACTGAAGAGTATTTTTTAGACCAAACAGTAAAAGAAACAATAGATGCGTCCCTTAAACTTTCTAAAAATGCTAAGTACGCTTTAGACACGGATGCAGCGGCCAAATATAGGACAACCTATGGTGCTGAGCTACGAGAATTAGACAAAGTTAAAGAAGCTGCTAAGTTTGCTACAGATCAATACACTAAGTTTGGAGTAGTAAGGGACAGGTTTAGTCAAACAGGCACAATAAAAGAAGCAATGGAGCTTGCAAAATCTAAGATTCCTACCACTCTTAGGAGTCTGGGCAGTATCTTTACTGGTGAAGACCTGAATCAAGCCGCTGTAGATAGCTACACCACGGGCCTACGAGCACAAGGAGCTACACAAGTTCAAGTGTTCGAGCAAATTTTGGAAGCTACGGGCGGTGATTTTACACAGGCGGTTGATCTAGCTGAAGAAGCGGGAATATCAAAAGAAGCGTTAGCGTCTGCAACAAAAACAACAACAGATCACATAGATCTAGGTAACGGCCAAATAGTCTCTGTTCAGTACGAAACAGACATATTTGGAGATAAAAAGCTGGTTCCCGGCAGCGGTGAACGGACTGATTTACGCACAGAGGAACAACGAGTAAGAGTCAAACAAGCAAACTTTAACCCTCAAAATGTAATAGTTTCTCAGCTAAACAAACAGGGTCAAAGAAAAGCAAAGCAAATGGGCTTTATGCGAGGGCAAGTTGTTACAGAATCTGATTACGAAAAAAATGTAAAAATTCTTAATGAGCTTTTAAACGCTGTAGACACTAAGACGGGCAATACACTATACATTAAACCTATAGTGTCTGAGAATGAGAAAAACAGGAACAAGCTTAAAGCTACTTTAATGGGTTCTCTTTATAGTGATCCAGACTTTCTGAGGGCGCAGACAGACGTTAGAAACCAAAGTGGTTTTATGGCAGCAGAACGTGAAAAAATTGTTGACCTGAACCCAAAGAAAAATGACGAAGAGATAGAAGCTCTTTTATTAGAAAGCAACATCTACAAAAACGCTAAAAAAAGCTTCACTGCATCTAATAGTATGGTGATAAGCAAAAACAAGAGTATTAATGCTGTGGTAGACGCGTCCTTTCCTTTACCGACAGACCCAGACGATGCCGAAACCGCTGATATAAAAGCAGGCAGCACATCAACAACAACCCCTGAAATTGTAACAACGCAGAGTAATCTGGGAGTTAGCAACAAAAACTTATTAAATGTACGGCCTAACGTAGACAAAGACGATCCGTGGTTAGGACAATCAGGCGTAGATCAAAACTACGCTGTGTTTGAAAGTATAGATATGGGTATCAGGGCTGGTGATAGAGTGTTAACCACCTATGGAACTAAGCACGGAATAAATACAATTGAAGGAGTTTTAAGTCGTTTTGCTCCAAAAGGAGATAATAACGATACTGAAGGATACATAAAAAATGTCAGCAAAATGACAGGCATTGAAAGAGATGAAAAAATTGATCTTTCTGATTCTAGCGTAAGAGATGCGCTGCTATCTGCAATGGTCAGGCAAGAGACTGGTGAAAATGTTAGTGGAGATCAGATCAGAGCGGCTGTAATAAGAGCAAATGAAACAAAAGAAGAAGTAACTGTTACAGCAGAAGAGGTTACGGCGGCTGTAAAGAACCCACCAACAAGTGAAGACGCTCTTGAGTGGGGCAAGTTTCAGGGGTATAAAGACATTCCCGCAGAAAAACTACTTGAATCATTTTTACCTGAAATAACTTCTTACACAGAAATACGCAGGGCCAGCGACAAAAAAGAAGAAGAGGAAGCCGAAGTAAGCACGCGTGTTAAGCAAGACCGGCAAGATACAGACGCAGCACGAAAACTAAAAACACTAAAGTCTAGCCTCATGTCCAACTCTGAAACAAGGTTCTTCAACGCCACGGGGGAATACCCTGAAGATATTGATGAAAGAGTAGCAAATTCAAAATCAAAAAGTTTATTAGGCCAATAATCTAATTTGGAGTTAATTAAATATGCCCAGAACCACACTAACACTTTCAGACGGCACATCAGTTACTATCAACCACGAAGAGGGGATTGATGAAGCAGATTTAAAAATCTATGCAGAGCAGCAACAAACACAGGCTCCTATTGCGCGTCCAGAAATAGATGATGCTGATGCATACTTTAACCAACAAGAAAAAGAGAAGCCTAGTGTAGCTACAGACTTAAAGCGTGTGTTGCTCGATACGCAGCGTGACGCTGTAAGTCTAATTGATTATTTGCCCGGCGATGCGTTTGGTACAGACGAGATGACAGACGTTGCAAAGCAAACAAGGCTAAGTGAAATTGCAGGCTTTGGATACATGGATACTTCTAAAGACATTGATCCTGTTACAGGTAAAATAAAACTACCTCAAACAGCAATAGGCATGGGCGCATCTATAATCCCTTACATAGCAGGTTCAGCCGCTCTTATAAAAGCCGTGCCTAAACTGGCTGTAAAGTTTGCTCCGAAGCTGGCCGCAAAGTCTGTTCCAAAATCAGTGCAGTATACTTTAGCTGGTGCTGCGAGTTCTCAGGTACTTACTGACTTAGACACTAACATGTTTAACATAATAACTAGTGTGTTTCCTGAAGGCACAGAAGGAACTGTGTTTGAAGCACTAAGCGCAGACAGCAACGACACTCAAGCTTCTAAGAGACTAAAACTTTTAATAGGAGATATTGGTGTCGGTGTTGTAGCCGAAGGCTTGTTTAAAGCTGTCCCAATGTTTAAAAACATAATTACTGCTAAGAACCCCACAGCAGATGACCTTGTTGAAGGTATGTTAGGCAACGCAAAAGAGCTTGCTAAATCAGGAGCGCGTGGAAAGGAAGCTGTAAATAGAGCAGATGAGGTTATATCTCCTTTTAGAGCAGACCTCCCCACAGTTAAAGAAACTTTTAAAGAAACTGAAGAGGGTGTTGCACAGATAGCCGCACAAAAGTCTGAAAATCTTACAGGTAAGGACTGGGCAAAGGCAAAGATCAAACAAATAGGACAGCAGATATTTACTTCACGCGGCTATGCTACTCCAAAGATGTTTAAGTTCTTTAACCAGTCTCAAGCACAGCAAGAGTCTTTAATAAAAGAGTCTCAGCATATAGGCAGGCGTTTAAACAATGCGTTTAAAGAATTTTCTGATGACGCAGCTAAAACTTTAAACATGGAAAAAGCACAAAAGTTATTAACTGCTGATTTATCTAAATATACAAAGCTCCCTTTTGAAGAACAAGCCGCAAAGATGGCACAGAATGAAGGCGTTTCTGTAAAAGTTGCAGAGTCTCTTTTAGATGCGCGTGAGTTAATTGACAGACTAGCTAAACAGATAGCTGGGTCTAAAGGCTTTTCAAAAGAAGTTTCTGCCAGCATTCAAAATAATTTAGGTACATATCTTAGAAGGTCTTATAAGGCTTTTGATAATCCAAATGATTTTAAAGTTGATGATCTGTTAAAAGAAGACGCTATCATAAGTTTAATGGCAACAAAAACTGCACAGGCGCTAGAAGCCGGTAAGAAAATAACAGATGCAAAAGCACGAAAGCTGGCAACTGCTGATATAGATAAACTTCTGCGCGGTGTGGGTCAAGAGACTATTGACTACGTATCTCAAGCACGTAGAGTAGCTAAATTTCACAAGAAGAACGAAGTCCCTGAAAGCATTAGAAAATTGTTAGGCGAGATAACAGATCCTGCTGACAACATCATACTCAGTGTAAGTAAAGCCGCTAGAATTTATGAAACTAATAACTTCTATAACGTCTTGAACGAGCTAGGCAAAAGCGGAAAGTATATTCAAAGCGTGAAGACTTCTGCCGTTGCAGATAAAAGACTAACAACAAAGATCACAAGCACAAACTCCATTCTAGATGGTAAGTTTACTACGCCTGAAATAGCTCAAGTTATAAAGCAACAAGAAGGTGTGTTTGATTTTTTAAGCTCACAGAATGGCGCAACAGAAGTATACAAGACATTCTTAAAGTACAAGGGTGGAGCGCAGGCAACTAAAACAGTATATAGCCACGTAACACAACTGCGAAATGTCATTGGTGGAATGCAGTTTGCAATAGCTAACGGAGACCTTGCTGCTCTTAATCCTCTTTCTAAGAACAGAGGACACATGAAAGTCTTGTGGAACGAAGTACGTGGAAAGGGAGGCAAAGAACTGGATGCTATTTACAGGAAGTATGTTGATCTAGGTGTAATTAATACAAGCGTTAATGTAAATCAATTTCGAGAATTAATTGAGATGTCTTCTAAAGACTTTGGTACTAGAACCATTACTAAAGTTATGAACACAAACTCAGTTTTACGGGGAATGGAAAACACATACACCGCAGTAGATGATTATTTTAAGATGTCAGGTTTTCAAACAGAGTTACAAACTTTAAAGAAAGCGAGACCGGGCGTAGCTATAGATATTCTAGAGCGTGAAGCTGCTGACATTATTCAGAACACTATACCAAACTATTCTAGAGTTCCAAAAGGTTTAAAGAAACTAAACTACTTGCCAATTGGAAACTTTATTTCGTTCCCTGCTGAAATAATTAGAACTAGTACTCACATCGTGAAACAAGCCAGTAAAGAAATAAACTCAGGTAACACCGTGCTGAGGAATAGAGGACTTAAAAGAATTGCAGGTTTTACTGGTGCAATGGTAGGTGTTAATCAAGCCTCTAAACTTTCAGCAAATTTATTAGGTTGGACAGAAGAAGAACGTCAGCAACACACTAAACTAGCCGAAGGAAAGTTTGATGAAAACAGCGAGTTTATATGGTTTAGGGAAGACAACGGCAACATAGCTAAAGTATCTACTAAGTATTTAGATTCGTATAACACCATCAAAGAGCCTGTTCTTAAAGCCCTTGACAGGATTGTAAGCGGAGAACTTAAAGGTGAGCAGCTTGAAGATTACTTGTTTGTTGCTGCTTCTGACGCAGCGTTAGTTATAGCCAATCCATTTATAACTGAATCTATTGCTACTAAAGCAGTTACAGATGTGTTGTATGCTATGAGATCACGCGATGGTAAAACAGCAGAAGGCAAGACATTGCTGCCACCCAGCATGTCAGCAGGAGAGAAGGGATGGGAAATATTATACCAGCTTTATAAAGCTGTGGAGCCGGGAACTGTAACCAGTATTGCAAAGCTTGACGATTATATAGACGCATACACAGGAGAGGATCTTGAAAAATTAGGGCCGGTAAATAAGTATGCTCTTATTAGTAACGTGACAGGGGTTAACTTAAAACAACATGATCCTGAGAGCCAGCTCAAGTTTGAAGTTTACGGCTACTCTAAAAACAAACGAGCTAACATAAGCACCTCAATTAAAATTGGAGAGGACACCACTGCTTCTATTTTAGAGTCGTATGTTGCGCGACAGAGCAAAGAGTACGAGTACCAGCAAAAACTGTTTTCAAAAGTTCAAGCGTATTCATCGTTGTACGGTAGACACAGAACACTTGAAACTTTGAAGGAGGCGGGGATGACTGGGACTGCGGCTGAGTACATATACGCAGGTCAGTTTAAACCTACTAAGCCGCCTTCTGTCGATAATAGAGTTTTAGATGTAATTAAAAATGACTTGTCAGAAGATAGCACTGAGTACATGGAGGGTTGGAAAACATCACAGGAATATAACTCGTTGTTTGACAATCTAAATTCGCTGTCGCTGTACGGGGATGATGCTGAGAACCCATTAGAAATAGACTTTGATGAGATATCAAGACTTAGAAAAGCTACAGGTGGTGAGGTTTCTGAAGAAATTCCTAACGCCCCTGATGAGCCTGACGAGCGGATCAACAAAATGACCGGACTTGCGTACAACGAAGAGGCAGGGCCAGCTTACATGGATCAAGACGATCCTATGCGCTTGTTAAACATGGCAGCGGGTGGGAGAGTCAAGAAGAACTTAGGTTCTTTAATCCGTGGAGGTGCAAAAGCGTTAGGAAAAACAGCAGACGAAATCATAGAAGAAAGCGATATATTCCTTACCCTACCCGCAGATACTTCTTACCTAAGTAATGCCGTATCTCAAACAACTCAGCGGGCCAACACCGTAGGTACTGCAACAAAAGCAGCTCCTCCTAAAGCTGCTTCTGTAAGTGGGGCTGATGTTGTTGAAACAGTTGCTCAAAAACAAGCTAGACGTAGAGCTGAAAACAGTGACTCAATGGACACGCAAATAGGAAGCACTACAAACACAGCTATAAAGGCTGCCGCCTACTTAGACGAGCAAGGAGCAAAGGGTCTTACACTTGACTACGGAGCAGGCTTTGGAAAAAATGCTAAAGCTATAAAAGCAGACGCTACTTTCGAGCCGTTTCCAAAAGAGGGCTTTAAGCCTACGTACATTGATCCTACATTAATACCTGAAGGAAAGTTTGACAGGCTCGTTTCTACTAACGTAATTAATGTTCTGCCAAAGGACATTAGAGATGAGGCTATAGTTACAATCGGTAAGAGCTTAAAGTCCGGAGGCAAGGCTGTTGTTCAAACGTGGGATATTGGAATGAATACAGCAAGACTAAAAGGAAAAAACTTTAAAGCTGGTGAAGAGGCTAACTCTTCTATAAGCCTTGCGGGAGGGAAGTTTCAAAAGGGCTTTACTAACCCTGAACTCAAAAAATATATACAGGAAATACTGGGCGATGGGTTTGAAGTCTCCATTGTACCCCCTAAAAGAAAAGTAGGAAAAGTGGCTGCGTTAATAACTAAGCTTCCCGAAGGGACTACTAGAGTTAAAAATAATAAAGGCGGCAAGGTATACAACACACTAAAAAGGAACTGTAGTTAATGACCGAAGAATTTAAATACTTTAAACTCAAAGACTTCAACTGCCTGCAAACTGGCGAGAACGAGATGGACAAAGCGTTTATACATAAGCTAGACAAACTACGTTCAGCTTGTGGGTTTCCGTTTTACGTTACTAGTGGGTACAGAAGCCCTGACCACAGACTAGAAAAGTTTAAACCCGCAGGGCCGGGAACGCATTCACGCGGCATTGCCTGCGATATAGCTGTTAGCGGGGGCCGTCAGCGCATGCAGATCGTGCGTCACGCTTGCGCTTTAGGTTTTATCGGCATAGGAGTTGCCAAAGGGTTCGTACATGTCGATATGCGCGATGACCACAAGCCCGTTATGTGGTGTTATTAATTTAAAACAGGAGATACAGAGATGTCAAGTAATACAATTTCAATTCCAACATGGGCATTACCACTGTTAGTTTCTTTGTTTGTTGGTGCTATCAGCTATGGTGCAGCGCAAGCGAATGCACAGGCAACAACTCAAGACGTAAAAAGAATAGAAGGTATTGTTAAAGAAACCGCGAAGGCTGCTCAAAAGAACGGTCAGAGTCAAGCAGTGACAGCCACTAAAGTAGAAGCAATTGTAGAATCTTTGGCTAGGCAGGAAAAAATACAAGAACAAACAAACGAACAGATACAGGCATTAGTACAAGCACTATTAGCTAAATAAGGTGAAGATTTTAAGAGGTAAAAAATGCTAGATAAATTAATAGCACCCATAACAAAACTTCTCGGCAAAGTCATTGAAGACAAAGATCAACGTAACGCTCTTGCTCACGAAATAAGTACTATGGCAGAGCGTCACGCAATAGAACTATCAAAGGGACAATTAGAAGTAAACAAAGTAGAAGCTGCTCACAGGAATTTGTTTGTAGCCGGGTGGAGGCCAGCAGTCGGTTGGTCGTGCTGCTTTGCTCTGGTCTACTCCACGATCTTGTCTCCTATTTTAAGCATCTGGTTCACTGTACCGCCAGTTGATAGCTCATTACTGACAACAGTGTTGATGGGCATGTTAGGTCTAGGTGCTATGAGAACTGTAGAGAAAACTAAAGGAGTACAACGGGAGAGATAGCATGGCTAAAGCAGCTAAGAAGAAGTCAACAGTCAACGAAGCAGGGAATTACACGCATCCTGCTCTGCGTAAAAGACTCTTTAAGAAAATTACAGCAGGAACTAAAGGTGGTAAATCGGGGCAGTGGTCTGCGCGTAAAGCTCAGCTACTTGCCAAAGAATATAAAGCAGCAG
>ENA-ORXF01001113-ORXF01001113.1-marine-metagenome-genome-assembly--contig:-NODE-1113-length-17855-cov-4.032681_pt1 | contig 17855 bp, 35 predicted proteins | sample MGYA00237864_ERZ511476 | MGnify/ENA primary metagenome ERZ511476 (study PRJEB26306, sample SAMN06343908) | marine metagenome | isolation source: coastal waters | place: Atlantic Ocean: West Antarctic... | reverse complement strand
TACAGTCGGTATGAGGGGTTTGGCTCTCAAGTCATTAAAAACCTTTGTGCCTTTAATCTGACCTTTAGCAAATTGTTTGCCACCTTCTTTTAATAAATCACCTGCAAAAGGTATAAAACCAATGCCTGATAAACCTGCTAAACCTAGATTCATGGCACCTTCTTTAAAGTTACCTGAACCAAAATCTCTGTAAGCATCTCTGCCATACTTAACAAGTTCAGCACCATCCACTGCTAAACCTTGTGGTGTAAATCCTATCGCTAGCTTTGCTAGTAAAGGAACATTCTCGTCATATGCTTCAACACTTTTGTCCAACAAATCTTTTTGTGGTTCAAAAATATCGACATCGTTAATAGAAGTAGCCATAATTTATTATAGCTAAAAATTATATTTTAACTAGCCTTGTGCAATCCTTGGACTTTTCTAGCTAAGATGTTGCGTACTTTCCAAAAAGGGAAAGGTGCTACATCAGGAAAATGAGCATCAATCTGTTTGGCAATCTTGCGAGCACCAAGTTTTCTAGCTCTAAGTGTAAAGATAAAATCTAGTATGACCTGCTCTTCAGGAACCTCTATGAGTTTCATTCTACGCTTAACTCGATTGCCACTCTTAACTTTTTCTTCTACCTTGGTAAAGCCATAAGGTGCTGAACCACCCACTGAATAACCTTTGGGTGCCCAAGCCAACTTGCCTTCTTTAAACTTATCGACAGTTGAGCCATGCTCAATCTCTGCTACAGCAGATAGAACCATGACCATAATCTTGTTGACCATCTCGTTCATGTCAAACTTAGAGTGCAAACTGGTCTTGCCTTTCTTTCTTGGGTAAGAGATAGGCATGTCACCAAACTGTTCACACAGATAGTAAGTCACACCAGTCGCTTCAAAGATAGGCACTGTCTGTAATAGATCAGTCGATGATCTTGAAAGTCGATCCAGTCTTGTAGAAACAATGATGTCGTGTTCATCCATTACATCGGTCATGTGTCTTGATGCTTCTCGATCTGTGATAGGCACAGTGCCACTAACACCTGCATCTACAAAGAATTTATCTACTGTGCGATTGAATTTATCTTTGATAAAGATGTTAATTAAATCTTTTTGAGTCTCAAGGGAGATGCCATTGACTGCTTGTTCTGAGGTTGACACCCTGACATAGCCATAAATGTTGTTGATTTGTTTGGCAGGGTTCATTTTGTTGCCTCAGAGACTTGCACATCCATTAAGAACTGACTTCTGAGTGTGTTGTACCAAATGTCATGGGCAAAGTTAAGTTTGTTGTCTACACCATAGACTGTGTTGATGGGTCGATCACACTTAGTACAACTGTTGGTGTCTTTGGTGATCGCACCACCACAACAAGCTGTGAACTGATAAGTGTTGGCGACATAAACATTGGCTTTTTCTGTGCAACTCATGTGACCTCCTGTATGTTGCAAGTTAAATATATCATACGAGTATTATACACACTGTGTACATATTTGCAAATATGTATAAAGACTATCACAGTGGGTAAGCCATCATGGTGCCTGCATCCTGTGGCTCGTAGAACCAACCTGCGTTGTTAAGAATAGAGTTGATCTCAGGGTGACAACCAAAGCCATAGAAGTCAAAGATGGGCAATCCATCTGAGTGGACTTCCTCACTGCCTCGAAACCAAATGCCTTCGTCACTGCCATCCCATTCTTCCATGGGAACAGCTTTGGCTTTGGGAAAGAGCTCGTTGATTGTGTCGATTAGTTTTTGTTGTTTCATTACGCCACCTCCTTAGATTCATTCCAATACTCAATTAAAGTTTTGTCAGGATTCCAAGAAGTGTCTCTTTCGATCTTTAAACCAAAAGGTAACTTGACCTCTTCTATTTCTTGAAGGTTGACATAACCTAGTTCAGGACATCCCATGCCTAGATCACAAAGACCAAACATGTTGCCAGTCTCTTTGTCATACTCACTAATCAACCAAGTGGCACTGCCAACTGGGTTGAACAATTTAAGGTAAGGCTTGTCGATGTTGCCATCACCTACATTGGTTGCAAGTTTCTTTTCGATCTCTTTGGTAATTAATTTCATTATGCCACCTCCCTTGCTTCACAGTTTTTTCCAATTCTTACACCTTCAAGCATTGCTGTGATTTGTTTGTATAGTTCACGCTTAGTTTTGCCATAGAATACTGAATGCACACCACCATTTTCATTGGTGATTTGATGTAAGTTAAACACACCATATTCTTCTGCAAGATGGTAATTTCCTATATTAGATTTTAAATCATATACACTTGGCACATCACTTTGTGTCCAAGTCGCAATAGGATTGTTTGTAGATTCGTTAAGAATACGAATTTTGTTTTCTATGTGTTGTATTGTTATTGCCATTATGCCACCTCCAACATTGATAGAGGAACTCTGTAGCTACCTTGTGGTAACTCAACAACTGCTCTGCTCTTATTGATTTTAGTCACAGTGCCTAGAGTCTTTTTAGTCTTTTGGACTACATAGACTTGGCAACCAATAGTCAGTTCGACTGCAACCAGTGATTCCATTCGTCTGCGAATGAGTGGGATCAATGCTTCAAGTTCTGTTCTTGATGTCATTGCGTTTATTTCTGCTTTTACATTTTCCATTATGCTACCTCCTCAAGTAGTATTCCAATCCATTTAACATTCTTCATTCCAACCAAACCTTGAGTAAGAAGATCGTAATCGTTCTTGTTACCAACCAGTATGTTTAAGACATTCTTTTTAAGAACAACCTTGCTAGGGTTGATAGCTTGAGCAGACTGTCTGATGTAATCTCTAGCCTCCTCGACATTCTTAAAGTATTTATTAATAGCCATTAGTTCGTCACCTCCAAATTGCCAAAGTTATAATTCTCTAACGCTTCAAACAATTGTTTGCCTGTGTAGGTACCATCGTTGTCCATGTTGATGTCAGCATCTATGAAACAACCATTGACACTGCCATCAGCGTTGTAGTTCTCAGGTCGCTTGAGAGCTTCCTGTATTAGTTGATCTATTGTCATTACGCCACCTCCTGAGTTCCAATGTAGTCATCAGGATTAACACCTTCTTCTTTAAGATGGACTTTTAATTTCTTTAAACACTCAGGACCAATATCCCAACAACCCATATCTCCTGCATCTTGATAGGCAACTAACTCATCGTCAGCGTTGCTACAAATAAAGCCACCACCATCACAAAGATGGAAGTAATGTTTTGGTTGTTTGATTTCTTTGCCACAACAACCACATGGATTGTCGCAATCTGCCAGTTGATCTTGGTCACAAACATATGGCATGTAAACAAATGGGTTTTTTAAATCTGCCTTGAAGGCATCGTAGTCTTTCATATTTTCTCCTTTTTTATTATTAAATAAACTTTCCATATACTTATTATGCCTACTTTACACAAAATTGCAAGTTTTTATACAAATTAATATTATGCAACTTTCTCCTCTGCTACCTGCATTTCGATTAAACAGTCCAAAGACTTCTGAGCTAGGGTGAACGCTTTGGTCAGAGCTTTCTCAGAATCTTCTATTTTTTGAATCCAAGCATTGAGATACTTGGCATGATCTTTTCTAGGAGTCTTGCTAATTCCAAGGTGGGCACATAAGAAAGCTGAACCTATCTCAGCAACTAATTCTTCAGTGGCGTAGTCAAGTCCTTCAGCAACTCTGTCAGTTCGATCCTTGGTCATGCTCCAGTGAGTCAGTTCGTGTAACTTAGTAGAGTAATAATCTAAGTCAGTAAAGAAATCTGTTTTATCAGGCATGGTAATGAAATCCATGAATCTGTCGTAGTAAGCACCATCTTGGCTACCATGCACAATGTGTGCTCCAGTGTTCTCGATAAACTTTTCAATCATGATGACATCGTTTTGATCTAGTTTAGTTTTGTGCTGTTTGATTGCTTCGAATTTAAAGTCTTCGATTTGTACACCATTAAAAACAAATGCAAACTTTTGTAAAAGATAAGTGGGTAGTTTTTTTGTTGCTAGGTATTTTGCTTTCTCACCTTCAGTCAACCAAGACACTTTTTTTTCTCTAAGCTCCCAGTAATAAACATGAGTTCCTTTGGAACCTTTCTTGATTTTGTAACCAAGATCGTTCCACTGTTTAAAAGTACCCCACTCGTTGCATTGCCATTTGTTTACAAAAGTTGCGTAACCTAAGTTACAAGCATTGCCACCTTTGTAAGATTTTTTGGTTTTAATGTTGGTTGGTATTCCTGTTCCAATCCAACATTGAGTCCAATCATCGCCATGTTTTTCCATCATGTCGATAATTGATTCTTGCATTTTTTTCATCACATTTGGTTTTGCTGTTTTCATGACTGACCTCCATCTACCAAACGATAGTAAGTTGGTCTGTCACTGTCAGCATCCTCTTTGCAATATTTGTTGATGACTGTCTCAAGCTCATCTTTAATATTTTTTAGCATGAATGGTTTGCGATCCAATTCATTCTCAGGATCAAAAGCAGTCATGCCTCTTTTTTGTATATACAAAAGTTTGTCGTAAATTTCGCATAGTAGTTGATATTCAGCAGAGTTAAATTCTGCCACCTGTTTTATATTTTTTGTTTTCATATGTTCATAATACATAGTTTATAAATAATTGCAACTATTTATACAAATTAATAAATAGGGTGTTCTACATGGAACAATATTAATCTTTATAAATATTTGCACATTTGGATATTTGTATGCTATGCTTGTCGCATGTTAATAAATCAGGGAAACAAATGGCAGAGATAGAAGAAACCAAAGTGCAGAAGATTAAGAGGTATCGAGCAGAGCTTGGTGACAATCTTAATGAGACTTACGAAGTGCACTGTGTCTTACATGAAAAGTTTACTGGAACCTTTAAAGGTTTCTTAAACAATCAAATGGGATGTAGTGAATGTATCAAGCAAGGCTTGATTACTTGGGATAGAGATTTTCACCAAGCAATCATTTGGCAAGCCATGAACAAACTAATCGCTGACGACAAGTTAGCAATCAAAGAAGCTGAGGTGACAGATGAAAATTAAACTTAAAAGACTACACAGGGAATTAACTCATGTTTGGAGTGGCATAGGTCATCGTCATGATTCAAGTAGATCACTTTATGGCTACAAGCAATATCGAATCAAGACAAGAGATTATTACCAAGGTTGGGAAGTCTACGAGGGCGAGACTCAAATTAGCGACTCAAATGGTTTTGGTTTTACTTTTAAAGAAGCTAAACAATGGCTTGAAAATTATTTAGACAAGGAGGTAACTCATGAAAATTAATATTGAGATTGAAGACAACATTGTAAAGCCATCTATCAAATCACAAATGTTAGATACAGAAACAAAAAAAATTCTTAGGTCAATGGAAAAAGGACAAAGTTTTACAGTCAAAAAAGCAGGTCAGGTTCAACACATACAAGTGTATGGAAGAAGCGTTGGCAAAAGATTTTCTTCAAGAAAAATTTACACAGGTAATAGGCAAGATAAAAACTTTCATTTTAGAGTGTGGTTAGAAGGTGATCGTGAACCTATTGAGCCTAAGCCGAAAACTCGTGACTACGCTAAGAACCAACCTAAGTCCTTTGGGTCGTTATCCAAGAAACAATCACAGTCAGATGGTGAGGGCAGTGCGACTGAACGCTCTAAGGTGCCTAATGAAATCTTAACTTTGATAGAGCTTAAAGAAGAGAACAGAATGATTGTCGATGATCTTAACAAGATTAAAAAGATTCTCAGGCAAGAGTTGGGTTACAGCGATTTTAGTCTTGAGAAGACAGAGTTTACAGAGGAGGAGTCATGAGTGAATACTTTAAAATTCTAGGCATGTTGTTTAGGTCAAACTATGGACTGGTTGATCCTAAGCAACTTAAAAGCATGATGCAAAAACATATCAAACGATCTATGTTAGAGATCAATACTTACGATGGGAACATGGAAGAAGTCGATGAGGTTATTAACAGATGGAGAAACGAAACTTTGTTGTACACAGATGTCGATGAGGAAGAGAAAAAGATGTTGGTGTGTTTGTGAGCAAACACCCAATCTTCATTGTGATCTCAACATTCATTGATGGACATAAAACCTTAGAGGGTTTGCACGACTTCTATCGGATCAATAAGAAACCAATAGAGTTATTGCGATCTAGTGATGGGGGTCAGTATCAGGAGTTGATTGACCTGTTCGCTGACCACAAGAAAATACTATTACTTTCTACCAAATAAACCACTGTTTTTAGATGTGCTTTTATTTATCTTTCCACCTTGTGATGCCATTTTGACTGATTTCTTAGGCACAGGCTTGGCAGTCTTAGCAGCTTGTACAAAAGCATTAGAACTTGGTGCTCCCTTTGTTCCTACCTTTCGCATCGTTTCACCTGAGCCTTCTTTAATTCTTTTTCTCTTTGCTTGTATGTTTGCATACAGTCCGGGTTTTGCCATTTTATTCTCCTTGTTGATTTACCATTTTACTTTGTCTGCCCAATAAGCCGCTGACATTTTTCCTTTAGCAATGTTCTTGCCATGCCTAGCTTTAAAACTTTTCCTTCTAGCCTTTTGTGTAGCTGACTCACCTTTTTTAGGTGCTCCTGCTGTACTAACTCCTTGTTGACCAAAACGAATAAGTTTAAGTGTGTGTCCATTTTGAGCAAGAACCATGTGTGATTTAGTTTTATGACTAGGGGTTCTTTTAGGTTTGTTAACTCCTTTAAGATTATGCTTTGATATTAAGTTTGCTCTTCTAGTTTCATGTGCCATTTAAAACTTTAACCTCACTAGGATTTTTTGTCTTGGGTAAATTTTTGCTGTCATAGTATTCGATGTCGTCAAAGAGTTTTACCTCATTGCCATTTGCATCTTTGATAATTCTAAAACTATCAGGGTTATCAAGTTTAACAAAAACTTCTTCGTCAATAGTGGTTGCTTTGCCATTTTTAATTGCTTTAACACCATAACCTTGTGAGTCTACAAAAACATTTTGTTTCTTAGGATTAAAACGAAAAATCTCATCAGGATCAAAGATGTCTAATTCATCGTAGATACCACGCACAGCAGCCATTGGGAACTTGGGTCTAGTTCCACTAGCAATATCATTTCTAGCTGTTTGATTTACTTTAAGCTCAATGGGTACACCATTGGATTTAAGTGTAACAGCAGGGTCATAAGTTATAGCATCACCTTTACCAATCATTGATTCAGCTTGGGTAGGCTTGCCAGTTTTTATTAAAATAGGTAAGTCGTGAATCGTTTGAGCTTTAAAGTTTCCTAGCTCAGGATCATCAAAAGAACTTGCAAGGTTTCTGCGTACCTCAACAATCTTGCCTTCTTTTATCTTGTTAGGAGCAAGCATTTTTTTCGTAGCTTCTTGAGTTCCTGCTGTAGCTTTGCCTTGTTTCATTAAGTCTTGAGCTTTTTGTATTATGTTTAGTGATGCTATGCCTCGACCAACACCACTGACTGCCTTTAAACCTGTTCCTGCTGTAGCTCCTAGTACAGGACCTATCATTGGAGTAGCATACAAAGCATCACCTGCCATGCCTAAACCTTGCATACTGGCATCAAAGTAATCGCCTTCTTGGAAGTTCTCTTTCATTGAAGGCATAAGATCACCTGAGAAAGCATCTATCAGATCAACCTCACTAGAAGGAAAGCTAGGATAATTACCACTGACATCAGGAATACTAGAGCCGGGTGCTAGGAACGATGCCATGTAGGTAGCTTGGGCAGGAGTGGGTGCGATTGTATCTGCAACCTGTTGGCGTTGATCTTGTTGCAATTGTTTGGTTTGCAAGTAACGATCAAATATGTCTATGTCTTCCAGTGCCATATTATTAAGACATGGCTTTTTTCTTGGCTGATTTACTCAAGTCACCATAATGAAATAACCTTACGCTAGTTTTAGTGTGTGCTTTGTTTGTATGCAAAGTACCATTAGCCATTTTATGGGAACTGCCTTTGTGCTCACTGCCATCTTTTTTATAATGTTTTACACCTTTCATTTGTCTTGGTTCCTTTGTTCGTAAATGTTCCAATTTAACTTTAACACATCTAACCATTCTGCCAATGGCAAGACTGCAATCTTTTGATTGTCTTCTTCCCAGTCAGTGTTAATCGCATACAGTGGAACGCACACTCGAATAGGCACACGATTAAATTTGTAGATGAGCACAGGTATATCACCTTTGGCTGAATCGCACACTTGTCGCCACCAATCTGTTTTTATCCAATTGCCTTCTTTGTAAGACTTGCACTCGACAGCATGAAATGGAATGGGCACATCACATTGACCTGCCTCTTGGTACTGATCTAAGTTTCGTTTGCAAGAGTAGTCCAAACCATTGTCTGTAAAGAATTGATTAAGGATGTTTACTACCTCTCTTTCAAAAGAGGCACCTTTGTTTCTTGAATTGACCATGGCAAAAAGTATATCACTGGATCAAAGTCATGTGTAATTTTTTGCACAAAGTAGACCCTCCACTACAGAGGGTCTTTTCGAATGGTTCAGGATCAGTAGTTCATCTTCCATTCATCCAACTTGCCCTGCTTCTTTAACTCCAAGCCTTCTTGAATTAAATACCACCACTGTTGCCAAGTCTTGTTCCTAGAACACTGGTCATAATCATTGGGTGGGTTGTCATCAATACAAACATACCTATCTGAAGTCGAGCAGTAACCATCCGAGTATCTTTCATCATAGACAAACTCATCATTCTCTTTTGCCCATTGCATCACCTTGCCTTCCCAATCAATCTTTTCCTTTGGCTCCCTGACTGGAAGTGGATCAAGATACTTGGTGGCTCGTTTCTCCTCAGAGTGAACTCGCTCATACTGTCGAATCTCTTTCTCGACCTTGGCAACATTGGTATTGGCAAGTTTGAGTTTCTTGCTCCAAGCCTTTTGTCGTTTCAACATTCGCTCATACCTTTGAGCCACTTTGTTGATTCGCTTCTTCACCTTGGTTACCTTCTTCATCTCACCAACATCAAAGTTCTCTCTGACATCAGCCATTTGCTTTTCGCTCAATGGATGCCTTGGAAACTGATGGTGGTTATAACCATAGTTGTGCATCAGTTCGTGAGCGAACAGTTGACTTAATGAGTCAATACTAATCTCATCTGATATAGACAAGAACATATCCCACCCACTACCCCATTTACCCAAGTAAGCTCGACCACTGTAAGTAGAAGTGGTTTTGCTTTGGACTTGAATATTTAAGGTTTTCCAATACGAGAGTTGCCCCTCATCCTGAGCCACTTGTTTATGTATAAAACTAAACAAGGACCTTAACTTTCCAGTATCAAAACTAGAAGTGTTTTTTATTATTTTCATTTGCCTCCATTATCTTATTGACTCCCCAACACCAAGACCTTTATCGGTATTGGTATTGCACTTGCCACAAGTATACTCAATGGCAGACCAGTTATGGTCAGGTCTAAATGTAATTCCATTACATTCATACATTTCCCATTCGCTTCCCCAAAATCTTCTTTCGCCAGTGTGTTTGCCAAAGTTAATTTTGTCATTACATTCTTTACATTTCTTAATTTCCATATGCTTTCCCTTATGAAAATTGGGCAACTTTATATTCTTATAAAATCTTGACCCAAATGTATTATAACATAGTTTATAAATTTGTGCAACTTTGTATACATGACCAAATTAGGTGCAGTATTTTTTTTGTGCAAAATTTTACACAAATTTTTTTGCATAATTTTTTTTGGAATTTTTTTGGGTTGAGTTTTTTTGGTGATTCAGTGTACCTGACTTGCTTATAAAGGTGACGCCACCAACCAACCTATATATAGGGGTGTAGGGGTCGGAAGAATAAACGATCTGAGAGAAAAGCCGACTCCTATAGGGTTCCTTCCAATAGGTTTGGCGTAGCTGTGACACCTATGCACACAGATGTGCAAATGATTGCACAAAGGAATACATAAGAATACATGCGTAAGTCACTGATCTGTGGTGCTTTTTTGGTCAGGTCGAGTTTTTTGAAAGAAATGAAAAAGAAATCAAGAGGTCGCTAATACTTAGTTAAAGTGCTACATGTCCTTGGGCGAGTAAGTATCGCTGTCGCCTCCTAAGAGCTTCGCTAAACGATCCTTAATATCATCCCTTGACATGGCATCAAGGTTGGCATTTATGTTGAGAGATTGAGTCTTATGAACTGATAGTCCTGCGAGTTGATTGAGCTCCTTGATAGCAGACACAGCGGCATTGAGTTGTCCTGATTCAAACGCTTGTTCAGTGATCTTCCACAACATCGTGCCAGTCTTTTGTGGAGTGATGGCATACTTCTCAGCTAACTCATCTTGTTTAATCCTGATAGCTTTGGTGACATGAGGTTGGTCTTTACCATTGAGCATCTTGTTAGCGGCTACGGCTGGAAACTCATACCCTGCTCGTCTCGCCGCTTCTGTTTGCGAACAAGAACCCTCAGTGTAATGCCACACAAAAGCGTTCTGCATTTCAGTAAGGTTTAACTCAGGGTCTTTCTCAAACTGCCTTGGAGTATCTGTCAGTGTTGTCTTATCTTTCTTAGGTCTGCCCATTAATATATCTTCTTGATCTCGTAGTTAAAATCCTCAACGCTACTGAACTCATAAGTCTGCCCATTAATATCTGTGCCTGATAGGAAGCTGTTAGTCATCTTCTTAATCTTCTTCAATGAAACCATGATGTGTGGTTTACCATTGGGAAACAACTTACCATTGTTCAGGTAGATTGTTACATCGTATTGTTCTTTGGTTATCTTGTTGAACCATTCAACTAATTTAGTGACAACAGACATTACTTAATTCCTTTGTAGATAACTTCGTCTTTCTTTCTACGATCTTCAAAGACTTTAACTTGTTTGCCACCAGTCAATGTGTGAATCCAATTGTCCTCACCAAATGTGTGCGAGAGACTTACAATTTTATTCTTCTTCTTTTCTTCTGCTATTTCTTCTCGCCTATCGTCTACCATTTTATTATTCTCAGTCATTCTATCTACTCCTTGGCTTACGCCATTTTAAAATCTATCAGTGTACAGTGCACAGTGTATAGCTATCTCCACTACCCCTCGTCTATCAGTCGCATAAACGCCTATTTGTGCTGTTATGTACTGTATATATATATTCTCTTATATAGTATATACCTAACACTACCTATAGGCTTTAGCCTTTATTCTATATGGCTTTACCCACAGGGTGTCATTTGCCTAGCTATACCCTTTTTAGCACACTCTACCCTGTTTCCACTGCCATCCTTGTAAAAACTAACCTGACTCAGTGTTTTACAAACAGTGCGAGGTAAGTGAGTGCCACTCATTACTTCGAGCCTTCGTCTTTGATCTTCTTTGGGAGCGTGGTCACAATTACTTGTGCATCACAGTCAGGACAGTGCAAATTAGTTTCCAACACATACTGACCATCTTCATCTTCGATGTTTTCGTCTCCACCCCATATGAGGTCGTAATTGCAATGCCAACATTTCATGTTTGTTCTCCAAATAAATCTTGTTGTTTATATTCTTCTTTCTTCATCCAAATAGGATCATAGGATTTATTGTCAGGACCTATGTACTCATGTGAATAGCATATTCTTTCTACATCCAATGTCATATGATGCCATTCTTTCTTCACATTCTTTCGTCTTGCCTTCTGTCGATCAACCAAATTGGTAGAAGTAGCTCTCCACAATGGACTGTGTTGTCTGTATTCTCCCATTCTCATGTGTGCTGTCTTAGAGAAATACCTGTAGCCATCTTCGATGTGTATGTCTGCAATGGCATCTGAAAATCTAACGCCAATGCCAAGACCTTGAAAGTCAGGCAATATCACAGTCCTACATCCTCTCCATTTCTTTCTAGTATCGCCTTCATACAAGCCTGGTATTTTGCCCGGTAGACTGATGCTTGCTCCGAAGCCTACGAGTTGACCTTCCCACACACAACAAAAACACCTAATTGCGTTTGGTATGTTTGCTGTTAGATAGTGATGTTTCGCAAACATTGACCACAAAGATTTATCGCATCGGTATACCTGAACCTGTATAGGTTGCCGAAGTGACCCCCTTTTTAGCTCTTGAGTGTCAGTACAATACACCCAGTCAGGTTCTAACCAACTAAGTATATCCTCATGACAAGTCGCTAAAACTATGTTCTTAATGCCCTGTTTCTTTACATACTTTGACAAAGCCACAGAGCAACTTTTGGCTGTCTCTCTATTCACCACCGAAGTAAATTCATCTATCACAGCGTTGTCCTTAATTTTTCGTGCCATGTCTGCCCTGAATCCCTCGCCATTAGATAATACATGTCTAGGCTTTGCCCAAGATGGAATGGTGTTGAGTCCAACAGCACTCAGTCTTTGGATTGCATCCTGTTCGTTTACAAAGTGCGATGCAACTGAATGTTTAGGATTCCAATCTAAAACCTCTTCAGTGCCAAATCTTTTTAGTAAAGTAGACTTGCCACTGCCACTTGAGCCAAAGATAACGCCTATAGAAAAATTGTTTTCTACATCAGGCATCTGTGGCACTTCAAAAGTTGTTTTGCCTTCGAAGTTGTAATCAAAATTCTTGTAAATAGTTTTATCTATCTCAGTCATTTCGACATTGGATTCTAATATTTCTTTTATTGGTTCTTCTATCAAAACACATCTCCATATTTCTTGTCATTGGTAAAACCATTGTCAGGTTTGTCATATTCTATGTCGTAAACTTTCTTGCCATTGGATCGTCTAGGTTCGACTCCATTCTGACTGAGGACACGACTAGCCTCTTTAAAGTCAGGCATCCTAGGGTTAGCTATGCCCATGTCTCTAAGTAACTCAGTCATCTGTACAGGCTGTGGGTTTTGCGTATCAAATTTTATGTATTGCAACAACAAGTCTTCAACCGATGATTGAGTTCTGTAACCTTCGTTGCTTTCTTGTAACAACTCTCTTTCATCAGGTGAAAGAAACCAGTTCTTTTGTCCTTGGACATACATCGTTTCTTTGATCTCTGCCCACACTTGTTGCATGTTGATACCATGGTTAAAGTTTATACCTGTCACTGCGATACACCAAAACCTCCTGTTACCACTGGAATCTGTAAGGAACTCTCTTGCATTGACTGAAGCGTAAAACGCTGTACGCCTTTGATAGGTCGTAAACGCCCTGTCGTAGGGCAACCTAAGTTCATCTGTCTTGGCTGTGATAAAGGCTTTGAGCTGATCTATGTCACTCTTCTTAAAGGTAGACTCTATCTCACCTAGCTCTACGATCCAGTGACTTACAGCTCTTTTAACTGAGTCCTTGTCACTTGGATTGAGGGTAGCACCCTCCAGTAACCATCCATTGTTGTAGTCACACAGTCTTTTGAACCACATGGTCTTGCCTAATCCCTGTGCTCCTTGGAACACTAGGATGCCTTCTAACTCGACACCATTTGGCTCATAACAAGCTGCCACACAACTAATTAACCATTTCTTGAGCAACATGTCTTTCAGAGCTTCAGGTGTACTAGCAGTGATGGTCTTTAAGAACTCATCAATCCTAGATGTTCCATCCCAAGGCTTGCTCTCAATCCATTCGATGACAGGGTTGTATTCATTGGCGATCACTTTGAGGTAATCTCTCACCCTAGTGTGTGGCACTCCCATCTTGATACAACGATCTTCGATCTCTACCAAACTCGCTTCTTCCTTCATGTCAGCGATAAACTTCATGTGAGGTATCTCTATCTCCATTCTTTTCTTGATGACATTGTAATTAACTTGGATGCTGTGGGTTTTCATTACACCTAGAACATTCTCTTTAAGGTTCAACATTCTCCCTTTGTCTGAGGTTACAAAATCTACATCTGTGGGAACATCGACAAACTTTAAAGCAGGGATAACTTCGCCACTGATAGCCTTGTGGTCGTTGTAGTCACCTTTTGTTTCAGGCATGTGTACCTCAGCCATGCCACCTTGCTTAATGATCCACTGACAAGCCTTGACTGCTTCGTTTTCACCTGTCTTAGAGTCATCGTTGTCTGCTACAAAGATGTGTTTGCGATCTTTAAGTGTCTCAAAAACGCTTTCAGCAACCTTGGATAGGTTGTAAGCATCAAAGGAAACAAACACAGGACATGACATGTCTCGATAAATGTCAGCACAAGTTGCATAACCTTCACCATAATAAATAGTGTCTGATGTTTTAAGTATTTCTTGTCCAAGAATAAAAAAGCTACCTGCTTTTTTAGAACCAGTAAGAAAACGCTTGGTGCCATCGTCAGAGATAAATTGCATACCCACAACAGCCAAGTCATTGTTTAACATAGGAATCATTAACAGTCCTTTGTCATCAACTCTTAACCCATAAGACAAAACGCCTTTCTTTTCTAGGTATGGATGTTTCTCACATTTCTCGCCAACTTCCCACATAGACTGACTGCGTTTAGCAGACTTAGAATGTTTCTCAGCCTTCTTAACTTCTACCTCTGCTTGGAGTCTCTCTATTTCTTCTCTTTCAGTCTTGGTAACTGTCTGTCGTTTGCGATTCTCAGGTTTCCAAATCGCTGTCGGTTGATCTGTAGACACTCTATAGTCTCCCACCCTTCCAAATGGAACACTTTGATCCATCCACAGTTGGTACCAACCTGACAGCTTCCTTTCACCACCTAAGTTGATGTAAGCACGACCAATGCTTCCATCAACCACCAAACCTTTGCGTGGATCAACTTCCATGCCTTGTTCAGATAAAAAACTCGAAAATTGTGACTGTATATCTCCTGATAAAGGTCGTTCAAAATTCTTGGAAGGTGGTCGTTTTATTTTCAATGTCTGTTTTCCCTATTGCATCATCTGTAAAAGTCTGTACAATCCTAGACTAATTTATAACTAATTACAACCATGGAGATAGAATATTATGAGTTTAACAATAAGTTCAGACAGCAAAGAATTTGCAACACTACCTGAAGGGCAACACATAGGTGTGTGTTACAAGATTATAGACCAAGGGAGCAGAAATGAAACCTACCCTAGAGAAGCAGAGCCAAACTCTGAGAATACTAAGAAAAGAAAAACAATCAATGTAACTTGGGAAATACCTGAGCAAAAAATGGCTGATGGTAGACCCATGAGTATTTCTAAAACTTACACTGCCTCATTAAATGAGAACGCTACCTTATATAAAGACTTAGTAACATGGCGTGGCAAATCTTTTTCTAAAGAAGAGTTAGAAGGTTTTGACCTAGACAAAATGATAGGTGCACCTGCCAATCTTGAGGTAGAACACAACACCAATGGCAACGCTAGGATTAAAGCTATCTTCAAACCTGATGAGTTTAAGAAAACAGAAACAATTAATGCAGGGATGGTTTTTGACCTTGATGTGTATTGTGAAGAGTTTTCAGGTGATAGCACCGATGACACCAAAGCCATGTGTGATATTTACGATGGTTTACCTGAGTGGCAACAAAACCTAATCGAAGAAAGTTTTGAGTTGCAAGGTGCCAAGTCTTCAAGCACAAGTTTTGAAACACCAAAACCTGCGACCAATGGATTAGCTGATCTTGCTAAAGATGAGCCAGTCAAAGAAGTCACCGAGGATGACATTCCTTTTTAAGTTTCTGATGGGTGACTTAGCTTTTGTTATACATTTTGCTTTCCCTAGTTGCCCACAGAATTTGTCATGATTAATAAGACAGACAATGTAAACAAGCCACCCCACTATAACCAAGGTGGGGTTGAGTGTATTGATTACATCAAACAACAACTTGGGGTTAATTTTAAATATTATTTAGAAGGCTCAATGTTGAAGTACAACCACAGATACAAATACAAAGCTGATCCACTGGAAGATTTAAAGAAAAGCCAATGGTATCTAAATCGTTTAATTGAGGAGCTATCGAATGAAATTTAAAGAAGGCGTTTACGAAGATTTATCTTTTAACATATACAACGAGATACCTGCATACAGAGCTTCTGATCTCAAGCAAGTAGAACAATGTGTGTACACATGGAAAAACAGATCAGGGTTTTCTGAGTCTCCTGCCTTGTTAGAAGGTCGAGTACAGCACACAGTGTTTTTAGAGAACCACAAATTTGATGATGAGTTTGTTATTCAACCTATCTTAGATAGAAGAACCAAAATAGGAAAAGAAGCCTACGAAGATTTTATAGCTACTGTAGGAGATAAAACTGCTATCACACAGGACATGTACGATGTCTGCATGGAGAGAAGAAGCACTGTTGAAGACTTTATACCTAATGGTGAAAACGATAAGACTGAGCTCACTGTGTGTTACATGTTGCATGGACATCCTTTTAAATCTAGGTTTGATTGGTACGATGGCAAACATGTTTGGGATTTAAAAACCTGTCGTGATGCTTCACCTAGAGGCTTTAAACAAGCGATCAATGGGTACAAGTATCATATGCAGGCTTCTCTGTATGTTGATGCCTGTAAATCTGTGGGATTGCCTGTAGAAGGATTTTCTTTCTTAGCACAGGAAAAGGCTCACCCATATCCTTATGTGGTTTACACCATGTCTGACGAAGCCTTGGAGTATGGTAGAGCTAAGAACGAGCAGGCTTTGAATACTTTATTGGAAGCAAAAAAGAATAACTCTTACAAGCCTTACAATCTTGATGGCGTGCAAATGGTAGAGCTCACTGATTTATGGTGATCCATTCTCCATTAACCATTTCATTCTTTTTCGATCATACAACCAAAATACCAACAAATATCTGTCACCCATATCCACAGGTAATCCTTTGTGCATGTGAGTAAAGCTAGGAAAAATTAGTGCATGACCTGTGGGTAAAGGTGCAACCTCACCATAATTATGAAACTCAGTGCCACCTCCTTCGTACTTACCAGTGTTCAATGGTATGACCACACTAATGTCTGCTGATTCATCGTGGTGCCAAGCACCTTGTTGTTTGTCTTTTAAATTGTAATTGGCTATTTGCACTGATCCTATGTTGGAACAATTGCGTTGCCAAATAGAATAGATGATTGGGTTAAGAACTGTTTGCACCACAAACCACATGTTTCGATAAAGCTCAGGCACTTGATCTTTTAATACAATCTCAGGTATCTGCCTAAGCTCATCCTCATCATCGTTGGTTTGGAATTTCATTGTTTGGATTTCATCTACTAACATCTTGCAAAACTTTCTTCTAAACAATGGCACCTTGTAAATGTCAGGATGTATCTTGGTGATGTGTTTTTTTAAAGGTGTTTCCAACATACGATCTGTGCCATCGCTTGCTGAAAATTTAGACAGTATAGGCAAAGATTCATCAACTGCTTGATGAGTGCTGTGCATGATTGACCAATGCGATTGCATTGATAACAGGTAGTTATTTAACTTATGAATTGTCACATAAGAAGTTTACACGCTTTATTCCTCAATAAAAACCATGTAATTGTCATCTTCTAGTTTTAAGATTCCAAGTATTTCTTTGCTCTTAAATTTTTTGATTGCACCTGCAAACGACTTAGCTTCTACAATAGGAGTAGAAACTTCCATGTCACCATCGTCAGTATTTAAAATAATTGATTTAAGTATGTTCATTTGCCAAATGCCAGTTTGTGTATGATCTCTTCAATCTTACGATATTTCATTTTGTCTTCTTGGGTTTTCTTTTCTTTGTGAAAGATAGGTAAACCTTGTTTAGACAAAGCCTCAATAATGATTTCTCTTTCTGTGTCAGTTAGTATCATGGGTGAGTTTATTATAAAGTTTTCTTGGGATCAGTGTTAGCCAATCGCTCTTGCACATGACTGGTAATGTTTCTGTTGTAATCTCTTTCTTTGCGATCCATGGCATCAGCTTTGTTGCGATAAGAAGCTACAAAAAGGTTTTCTCCATGTCTGCCATAACTAGGAATGTATTGGTAAACATCGTACATGATT
>ENA-ORXF01001112-ORXF01001112.1-marine-metagenome-genome-assembly--contig:-NODE-1112-length-17867-cov-4.041934_pt1 | contig 17867 bp, 24 predicted proteins | sample MGYA00237864_ERZ511476 | MGnify/ENA primary metagenome ERZ511476 (study PRJEB26306, sample SAMN06343908) | marine metagenome | isolation source: coastal waters | place: Atlantic Ocean: West Antarctic... | reverse complement strand
GATTCCTGTCCGTCATACGCCTAACGTGTGCCGCGACTAGCGGCACTCATTGTTCACTTTTTGTTCCTATCTAAAGGGGCTGCTTCGCCAGCGCTTAGGTCCGCGCTTGCACCCCCTTTAGATCATATAGAAGGGGAAGAAAAAACAATCTTATTAATCAATATGTTAGCAGGGGGGGGTGCGTCACCAGCTTTGACGCACCCCTGCGTCACCAGCTATGACGCACCCCTGCGCCATTCTTGGCAATCCATTTACACTCTGTGTCCAATTTATTGACTTGAAATAGGTCATGCAAACCGCCATGCGTGTCAAATTATTGGACACAGATGACGCACCCCTGCGCCATCTGCGGAGGGTTTTTGGAAATGTCCGAGTTGGCGAAGCGACAACCACCAGGTCACTGGGTTCAAACGGAGCGAGCAGCCCATGAAGCATGGGCTAGTTTGATCGAGAAAGCCCCCAAAGCAGCCCAGTTAATGCACATCCTGACCGCACGAGTTGGTGAGCATAATGCTGTTGTCGTAAGCCAAAAGACCTTGGCAGCATTGATGAAATGCAGCCGTCGCACGGTCCAACGCGCCGTGGATGTTTTGGCCGAGGATCGCTGGATAGAAATTCGCCAGATTGGGGAAAATGGCACCGTAAATGCCCACATCATCAACGACCGGGTAGCATGGTCCGGTAAACGTGACGGCCTGCGCTACTCGTTGTTCAGTGCTGCGGTCATCATATCGGAAGCAGAACAGCCAGATTCTGAGGAACTGGGCCAACAAGCGCCATTACGGCGTTTGCCCTCCTTATTTCGAGACGAGCGCCAATTACCAAGCGGCCCCGGCACTCCCCCACCAGCGCAGCCGTTCCTTGATGGTATGGAACCAGACTTGCCTGCCACCCAACAGCAGGAACCTGACCCAGCGGTGCAGCAGGAACTCTCCCAACTTGTCACTGGCCTAGGTAACAAGCTCCGTGCATCCGATACATCGCCCGATGACGATGCAACCGGTATATAGATACTATACAGGCCAATTTAACAGCGAGTGACACTATGGGTATCACCCTAAGAGAAGCGTCAGAGAAGGTCGGTGTCACCCGCCAAACGCTTATGAAGGCAATCAAGACAGGACGTGTTTCCGCCGAAAAGTCAGACAATGGCGAGTGGCGCATTGAACCTGTCGAACTGTTCCGCGTCTGGCCCCCTGTAAACGGGGTGCAGCAGCCTTTACAGCCCGAATTAACAGGTGGTGACACCCCTAGTTTACAGGTTGAAAACAGGCTGTTGCGTGAGCAAGTTGCGGAACTGCGTGAAGAACGGAACGCTTGGCGGGAACAGGCGCAACGGCTTGCCCTGACCGATCAGCGCGCCGCCCCTCAACCTGCCCCCCAGCGCGGATTCTGGTCGCGTCTGTTCAGCCGCCAGGGCGACAGCCCTAGCGGCGAGGAATAAACGGTGGATGCTCTAACCGGCCCTTTATGGTCCCAAGAACAGGCCATTGCTTACGAGGTCGCGCTGGAGGCCATCAACGATGTGATCGCGGGATATAGTGAGCAGATCGCGCTAGAGCAGGCTCGTCCCTCGCCGAACACAGCCCGGATTGCTTGGCTGGAAATGCGGACCGATCAGGCCGTTTCAGTCCACCGCTCGCTCAACGTGTGCGATGACGGCAACGTGCAGCAGGCGATTTCCGAATTTAGCGCCATCGTCCGCGCAAGGGATGAAGGGCGCTGATCCTATAGCCCCCGTCGCTTTTCACCTGATTGTCGGCCATCAAACCGGGATGAAATACCGCATCATCTACAGGTAGATGTAGGTGCTTGCAATCGTAGCGGCGTTTGCTTGCAAACAGAGCCTTTTTTTGCTCGGATTATCTGACAACCGGCTCGGCGATCTGCTCGCGCTATCTGCCAATGTGCTCGACATCATCCTGCGCTGCTCGCAATCATAAAGGTCTGCTCACATCCCCTGCCAGCGAAACAGGGCGTCAGCGCGGCACCCGGATGGAACCTTCCGCGATCCCCTCGGCGACATTGGAGAGCATGACGGCGTAGCGATGCAAACCGGGGAAGCGACCAGCGTTCTTGTCGATTTCACCGCCGTATCCGGCGTCGAGCAACGCCTTGAAGTCGGGCATCACGTCGAACATGCCGCCGAGCAGATCGATATCGGAGGCCCCGGTAAGCAACAGGGCGTTCGCATGGGCGTCGAGACGCTTCATCGTTTCCAGCATTTCGGTCCTGGTCATCGCATCCTGTCCGCTTGCGGGGTTCCATCGCCTAGCACGACGCGCCGGCCCTGTTCGCGAAAACCTTCCTTTCTGACGACCTCGCGGGCGGGCCATGACGACAACGCATTTCTGCGGCCCGCCGCTTGTCAGAACTGTTCTGGAAACCTGCTTCGCAAAAGCGCTTGCCGGCTACGGGTTTGGAGAGCCCATTGGCACGGAGCGTGAGCACAACGCCCCGTTTGCAAGCAGCGCCGGATGATGGCGAGCACACTGGCAGATAATTCGAGCAGGACGCTCCCCGCCAGTGGCAGAAAGGGTGAGCAGAAAATCGCTCCGTTTGCGAGCAGACGCCGCTACGATTGCAAGCGCCTACAGGTAGGCCCTGCTCGCTGGTCAGGTTGCTTTTCCCAATACTCGATCCCAATGGGAACAGCGCAGAGTAAGTCTCACCACGCTACAGTGACGCCAATTGGGCGAGGTGGTCATCAATCCCGACGCCCGGGCCGGTGGCGTTGACCGTCTCGAAGTAGTCGTGCCAGCCCGACGCGGCGATGCCCTGCACCAGTGCCTCGATCGCCGATGCGTCGGGTGCCCGCCACAGTGCGAAGAACCGTTGCGACGGTGCGTGAACGACCGCGGCCTCAGCCTCGCCGAACATGATCGCCTCGACACCGATAGCCGAGAGCGCCCCCATGCCGGCACCGATCTTCTCGAAGAACCGATGGCGGTCGGGCTGATCGAGGGTGAGCCATGCTGGCTTGGGGGAATAGAGTTCGGCCAGATAATGCGTCACGGAAAGGCTCCTTCGTCGTGTCAGCGAGGGCGATCGATCGAACGCAGCCCGCGCTTGCAGATACGGCCGGTCGCAGCGGCGGTGCCTTCGGCCATCCATCGCGCGCAGAGCGATCGAACCCAGTCCGGCCGGTCCTTGCCGGCATCGTTCAGCCAGTTCCCGACCGAGTCCTGGACATAGGCAGCGGGATCGGATCGCAGCGGTTCCAGAATCGGTAACGCCCGTTCCGGCGCTTGGCGCAATGCCCTGATATGGCTGCACCATACGCCGCGAGGCCGGGTCGCTTCACTGGCGAAACGCCGCAGATACTCGGACCGCTCGGCCGCCCAGCCCGCGAGCAGATCGATCGCATCGTCGAGCTTGGCGGCGATATGGCCGCGAACCGCCATCCACGACCATTCGCGCACGCCGAAATGAGGATCGTCCGCCAGCGGTCGGATCAGATGCAGGCGGTCGGCGAGAGGGATGTCCTCGACCGCTCCCACCATGAAGCACGCCCAGCCGCGCACCGTGTCGGAGGGATGATCGCGCAATGCATCGAAAACCGGCACGCCGCCATGATCGAGCACGAGGTGCGCAGCCAATGCCATCCGGCGTATCACACCCTCCGCAGCGGCACGGCGCATCGTCTCGACAGCCTGCTCACCGATCGCGGGAAGGGCGCAGGGCAGCAACGCTGCGAAATCTACGGACAGACATTCGGTCAGCGTCGCGGCCTCGATCGTGCCGGCGTCCAGTTGCGCACGGCGCGTCGGATCGATGTCCACGATGCGGTGCCCTTTGCGTCCAGCAGTCATTGCGCGTCGCCGGCGGCCATGACCGGGCTGTCCTTCGTGGCCGTTGCCAGATTACCCCGGACACGCCGGAGCAGCGCACCGACACCCTCGCGCTCGGACGGCTCGACCCCCGCGAACAGCGAAGCGATCCACTGACCGTGCTCGACGAACAGACCGGCCGCAATCGACCGTCCCCGCTCGGTCAGCCGCACCGACACCCGACGCCGATCGTCCCGATCACCATGCCGGACCAGGAACCCGTCCCGTTCCAGCCCATCGAGCAGACCTGTGACCGTCGCCCGTGTGACGCCGGCGCGGGAAGCCAGCTCATGCGGCGCGATGCCGTCGGGCGCGTCGCGCAGCAGGAGCAGCAACACGAACTTTCCTTCGGACAGGCGGTGCGGCGCTAGGCGCGCGGCACATGCGCGATCGATGGCGGAGGCCAGTGCCAGCACCTCGAAACACAGCCGCATGTCGTCCGCTTCCGATCGTTCATGCCGTTCGGCATCGCCGAGCAAGGCAAGGTATTTCAGGTCGAGCGAGTCCATTAGCCGCCATCTTATAAGGCGCCTAACTACATGGCAATGCCATCGCGTTATGTGTGAGTGATTTTCCCATTTCTCGATCGTTTGCGAGACGATCGTCAGGCGCTGCGGTTCTACTTCGGCTTCCGGATCGACATGGTAGCGACTTGAGGATTGGCGGTGGGAGCCACATCAACGATGCGCTGCCATACGTCCTCCGCGCTGCTCACGATCCCGCGCCGCTCGGCTAGTTCGAGGAAGGCGCGCGTGGTCAGCACGTCCGTCGCCATATCCAGCCCCGTTTCGCGGACGAAGCGCGGAATCTTGCCGTTCTCATAGACGATGAGGATGCTGGCATCGCTATGGTAGTCCACATAGCTTCCCAGCCATTGCATGATCGCCAGTTCGCCGGAATCCTTGGCGCGCGTGGTAGGATCGACGGTGCGGGCCTTGGCGAACAGCCTGCCGATCTCGGTCGAGGCGACCAATACCGGCGCGTTGCTGTCGGGCCTTTGCCCCGCATCGAGCCAGTCCTGTATCTCCTGCGCTCCGGGCTTGGTCATGTCCTGCGTCGCCTCGAACGCGACCATATCGGCCACCACTACACGCCCGCCGATCTGGTGGAGCAGGTGCAGGGCATCAGTCTGGGCCAGATGGATCAGCGGGCCGGTGTCCGGCACGATCACGTCGGGCCGCTCGATCGGGGTATCTACGTCGTCCATATGATCCTCACTGGTCGCTAGGGCTGCCGCCCTGGCGACCGAATAGGCGGGACCAGAACCCGCTCGTGGAAGGAAGAGGCGGGGGCGGCGTCGGCTTGACGCTCTCCGCCACTTCCGGGGTAGCGACTGGCGTCTGCTCGGGCGGCGGGCGTTGATCGGTAAGTAGACCACGTTCGGCTATCTGTCGCCAATGGTTGCGATCGGCCCGGATGTCCTCGCGATCGGCGCGCACGTCATCCAGTTGAGAGCGCAGAAGGTCGATTTGCGCATTCAGCAGAGCGACAACCTCAGTGTTTTCGGGGGGTAAACCAGCGTCAACCTGAGGGGTAACCTTACCCCTGTCTTGGTTTACGGCAGGCCATACCCTGAAAAGTTCGACGGGTTCGATCAGCCATCCCCCGCTCGCATCCTTGACGGCAGAAAGACGCCCGGATCGAATGGCTTTGATGACCGATTGCTTTGTCAGCCCGACATGTTTTGCCGCCTCTGCGGGGGATAAACTCATAGGGGCAACCAGCGTAAACCAGTATGGGGGTAAGGCGTAAACCTTGGTTTACGCATCGCCTAACCTTCCCAGCAAGGTTTCTGTGAGCGAGCCGATGCTTTGAGGTTCGTCCATTGGCCCCCGATCGGCGGGTTCGAGCATCGCAGGGAGGTCCGGTTCCATGCCGGGAAGAGACGGCTCACTAGGTGGTGGCTCGCCCTCACCTCCGGCCAACTGACGTTCGCCCGGGAACAGTCGAGGCAGCTTCCGCAACGGCTCTTGCTGGCCCAGTTCGCCCCCGTCGGGCTGTTCACTTTCAGCGAGGATCACGGTCGCGCTGAACAGCGAGTAGCGTAGCCCTTCTCGCGGCCCATGCCACGCAACCCGATCGTTCACGACGTAGGCGTTCACGGTGCCTCGGTCTCCAATCTGGCGGACTTCGATCCATCGGCCTTCTACGAGGTCCTGTATGGCGCGGACGATGGTGCGCCGGTTACAGCCCATGAGCTTCGCCAAGACGGACTGGGATGCCACCACCGCATTATGCTGGCCGATCCGCGCAACGAGCACATGCAGCAGGGCAGAAGCGCGCGGACTTTTGACCGACATGCGCGCCCATGCCTCGTGGGTGGCTCGATCTGTTTGGACCCACGATCCGGGCGAAGAAGGGGTAGCCGGTAAAGTGCGCGTATCTGTCACAGGGGTGTGACTCCGGTGTCGAAAAACTGGACAAACATCGGTCGCAAAACGCGACTTGCTTGTCAAGTTACAGGACATACCTGTGACTCCTAGGAGTCACACCCCTGTGACTCCTAGGAGTCACACCCCCCCCCATAGAACATTGAAAAAATTGCAGATTTTTTCTGCTCTCTCTAATGATCTAATGAGCGGCCACGCCCGACCGACGAGGCTGGTGGACGATCATTAGATCAGAGTGAACAGAAGAAGAACAATGAACGCGGCTGGTCGCCGCGTGCGCCGGGATGTGAGTGCGCGCCATCGCGATCGGAGCGCCTGTGGCGGACGTCGAGATGCTTGGCGGGGTAGAAGTGGGGGTTGGGAGGGGGCAGCGCCTGAATCGCGCTGTACGGGCTTCCTAGGGGGTCTGCTGGGCCTGTAGCGGCACCCATCCACCCTTGCAGGTATGGGTCTTGGCGTTCCAGCGACCGGCGCAGCCGTACAGGTGCTGCTCGATGACAGGTTCCTTGGCCCAACGGTAGGCGAGGGCCGCGGCGAAGATCAGCCCCAGCCCGATCAGGGCGGCCCAGAGCCATTCCTTGAGCCAATCGAGCCAGATGCCCGTGCTGGCCCGCTGGAGCGCCGCTGCGGCCCGTTGCAGGTCGCGGACCTCCGATCCTATCGTCCGGCCCCAGTCGGCCCTCTGGCGGGCGTCCTGCTCGATCTGGCGGGCCAGTGCACCCACCTCTTCCGCGATCCCCTCGGCCCCGGCGCGGCGCATGGCGTCGAGCAGGGTGCGGTAGTCGGCGTGGGGATCGCCGGAGGGCGGACCTGCGTCGAACTCGGACGGGTCGAAGGGTTCAGCCATCGGCGGTGCCGCCCCGGAAGGTCCAGCCGTCGAACGCCTTGCGATCCTGATCGCGGCTGATGCGGTCCATTAATACACCAAGACGCTTTTCCCATTCCGCGTCCTTCATCGCAGCATCGAGGAGCAGGCCGCCGAGGATGATCTTGCGGCGGGCATCGGCCTTGCGATCGAGGGCGGACGCGCGAGCCTGAAGCGCCTGTAACCGGGCCTTGGCCTGATCGACCCGCTGCTGGGCTCTCTCGATGGATTCGAGCGTCGGGCGCGCCATAGCTTCTCCGCGTGAAAGCACGAACGTGAGGCACCATATCGCACAACCACAAGCGACGCTACCAGAACGACCGTAGGGAGAGAATGGCGCACTTATGCAAACTTGCGTTTGCGTGCGTCGGGGCGTAGCCCCGAACCCCAGCGGGCTGTCGCCCGCGCCATGTTGCCACATGACAAGGAGTGCGCGGCGATGGCGAGCTTCCATCTTGCGGTGAAGACGGTAGGCCGGTCCGCCGGTCGCAGCGCGACGGCGGCAGCGGCCTACCGTGCGGGCGTGGAGATCGCGGACGAGCGCACCGGCATCGTCCACGACTACACCCGCAAGCAGGGCATCGAGCATCGCGAGATCGTCGCGCCCGCCGATGCGCCCGACTGGGTGCGGGACCGGTCAGCGCTGTGGAATGCCGCCGAGCGGGCCGAGACGCGCAAGAACTCTACCGTGGCGCGGGAATACGAGATCGCGCTTCCGACCGAGTTGTCGGCCGACGAGCGGCGCGACCTCGCTGTGGGCCTCGCCCGCGAGATCAGCGAGCGGCACGGGGTGGCGGTGGACGTGGCGATCCACGCACCTGGTCGCCAGGGCGACCAGCGCAACCACCATGCGCACCTGCTGACGACGACGCGGCGGATCGGCGCGGAGGGGCTGGGGGAGAAGACGCGCGAACTGGACCAGAAGACGAGCGGGGAGGTCGAGCGCTGGCGGGCGCGGTTCGCGGAGATGCAGAACACGGCGCTGGAACGGGCGCAGTCGCACGAGCGGGTCGACCACCGCAGCTACCAGCGGCAGGGGCGCGAGCAGGAGGCGACGGTGCACATGGGGCCGAACGTCGTGGCGATGGAGCGCCGTGCCGAGCGGCAGGCGCAGCGCGAGGGGCGCGACTATGCGCCGGCGACGAAGGTCGGGCAGCACAACGCCGGCGTCCTCGAGCGGCGGGGCCTGCGCCAGTATATCGACCGGGGGACGGAGTGGCTGCGCGACGTGGGGCAGCGGGTGTCGCACCGGCTGCACGGGTTCGCGGCGACGTTGAGCGGCGCGGTCGATCGCGATCGGCGCGAGGCGGCGGATGCGCAGCGCCGCGACCAGCTAGCCGCCGAGCGCGCCCGCGAGGCGGCGCAGGAGCGCCAGCAGGCGCGCGATCGGGAGCAGGTGGCCGAGCGGTTCAGGACGATCGCGGCGCGGCGCGAGGCGGGCGCCCACGGCTATAGCGACCAGAGCAGCGACTGGCGGGCGACCCCGGAGGCGCTGCGCCGCGCGGTGGACGCCTACAACGGGGCGAACCAGCATACCAAGGATCTGTATATCGAGCGGATCCAGCGCGAGCCGCAGATGGCCCGCGCAGTGGACCAGCAGCTGCGCGACCGCGAGCTGGTCCTGCAACGCGATCGGGGATTGAGCCGGTGACCGGCGATTTTCCCGTTTCCCCGTCTCGATCGGGGTATTTCGGGAAAATCGAATTGGGAACAGGATTTGGGAAAGCCCTGCCCTACGGCCAGCTATCCGGTTCATGCTCGCGCCGGCGTTCCCATGCGACCTTCCCAAACGGGAAGGCGAGACGTTGTGTGGGTAATATGCTACGACGATCTGTGAAGGAGCCGGTCTATGGGTATGCTGGTCGTTTCGGCAGTCTTTGTCGTGATACTTTCCGCCTTAGCTTACCGCGCGAACATACGCTTTCGTAACGAGAACCGACTTCCAATGCAGTGGGGGATCACAGGGGCAGTAAACTGGTCCGCGCCCCGATCCGTTGCGCTTGCCTTCATACCGATCTTGGCAATCGGCGTTCTTGGCTTTCAGGTATTCATGGCATTGAATGTTCCTGCCCGAGCCGGGCAGGAGTCACTTGTATTCCCCGTGCTGGTTGGAACCGGTGTCACACTTGTCGCAGTGCAGCTTCTGCAACTTTGGCTGATCGAGAGGACTTTGCGCCGCAACGCCGGGTAGGTGTAGGCGCTTGCAATCGTAGCGGCGTCTGCTCGCAAACGGAGCGATTTTCTGCTCGGATTATCTGACAATGGGCGGAGCAGTCTGCTCACGCTAATTGCCAATGTGCTCGCCATCATCCGGCGCTGCTCGCAGTCATGGTCGCCTGCTCACATTATCTGCCAGCGGGAGTGGCGTCAGCGTGGCACCCGGATGGAGCCGTCCGCGATCCCTTCGGCGATATTTGAGAGCATGACGGCGTAGCGGTGCAGGCCGGGGAAGCGACCGGCGTTTCTCTCGATCTCTTCGCCGTATCCGGCATCGAGCAGCGCCTTGAAGTCCGGCATCACGTCGAACATGCCGCCGAGCAGATCGATATCGGAAGCACCGATCAGCAGCAGGGCATTCGCATGGGCGTCGAGGCGTTTCATCGTCTCCAGCATTTCGGTTTTGGTCATCGCACCCTTTCCGCTTGCGTGGTGTCATCGCCTATTATGCGCTGGCCCTGTTCGCGAAAACCTTCCTTTCTGACGATCCTGCCGGCGGGCCATGACCGCAACGCATTTCTGCGGCCCGCCGCGTGTCAAAACTGTTCTGGAAACCCGCTTCGCAAAAGCGTCTGCCGGCGACGGGTTTGGAGAACCCACTGGCAGGGAGTGTGAGCACGACGCCCCGTTTGCAAGCAGCGCCGGATGATGGCGAGCACACTGGCAGATAATTCGAGCACGAGGCCATGCGCCAGTGGCAGAAAGGGTGAGCAGAAAATCGCTCCGTTTGCGAGCAGACGCCGCTACGATTGCAAGCGCCTACACCTACCAGTGGGCGAAGGAACCCAAGATTGAACAGCGGCTATACGGCTGCACCGCACGATGGGACGCCAAAACCCAACGCTGCAAGGGCGATTGGGTGCCCTTGCAGGCGCAATAGGCCAGCCCATTATCGGGTGCACGTAAATTCTTGCTCTTAACATTTAATGGGTGTACGAGATTGCTATGGAAGTCGAGTTCGATCCGGCCAAGGACGAGGCTAATCTCGCCAAGCACGGCGTATCATTGCAGGCTGCGGCGGACTTCGATTTTACAACATCGCTCGACCGTGAAGACACACGGTTCGACTATGGCGAAGTTCGCTTCGTATCCATCGGCTTCATCGGCGACCGCCTCTATTTTTTGGCCTATGCCGATGGTTCAACGGACGATGCAATACGCGCCATCAGCCTCCGCAGAGCGGAGAAACACGAGGTGAGGTTCTACTATGCGTCCCAAGTTTGATCCCGAAATTCACAGCGAAGATGCTCCGCTATCCGAGGAGTTCATGCAGGGTATGCGTCCGGCGCGTGAGGTCCATGGTGTTGACTGGGTTGACGCCAAGATGGGCCGCAAGCGCGGGCGGCCCAAGCTGGATGCTCCCAAGGTCGAGGTGAAAATCCGCTTGGATGCAAAGACGGTGGAGCATCTGCGCGACAGCGGCCCCGGATGGCAAACCCGTGTAAACGCCCTGCTCGGCCAGCTTGTGGCGACGGGACAAATCTGATCGTGGGCCACGTGGAAGCCCGCGAGAGCTTCAAGGCCGAAGCCCTCGCCTCATGGGCCGAATATCAGGAAACCGGGCTGCATCTGACCGGCGAGGAAGTGGCCCGCTGGCTCGATAGCTGGGGCACTGCTGGTGAGGGCGAATGTCCGCCCTGCCACCAACGCGGAGCACAACGCCCCTGATTTGCCCTCTGGCGCCCGTCAGGGCACCGCCAAGCCCTTGGAGGGCATAAACTACCCCCAAGCGCCTCCCTGCGCTCTACGGGCCGGAAATCGCCTCCTACACCCCCTGATAGCCAATTGCGACCTTGCAGCGTGTGCGACGTGGAAGGGATGCGGATTCCTGTCCGTCATGCGCCTAACGCGTGCCGCGACTAGCGGCACTCATCATCACCGCCGTAGGCGGCCTGATTAGCGAGTTACCCACCCCCCGCCGCCGCCAGCTTTTGGATAGCGCTATGGCGGGGCATGGATAACTCGCAGCCCCCTTTCAGGGGGTAATCATAAGATCATAGAAGGGATTAAATAAAAACCATTTATAATCATCAACTTAGCGGGGGGGGGTAGCTCACCAGCTATGAGCTACCCCTAGCTCACCAGCTATGAGCTAGGTTCGAACAAAATTCGAAAATTTATGATTGAAATTGCAACACGTTTTCGGCACGTCGGTTTTGAATTTCATTCAATGACGTTCTGATTTTGATCATAGATGAGCTAGGGGTAGCTCACGCTGGATCAAATTTATCAGTCTGTGGGACTGGGGAGTGCCAATGTCGCAAGAGTCAAAGCAACTGGGTTTGACCACCGCACCGGGCGGGACATGGGTGCAGACTGATCGCGCCGCTCATGAGAGATGGGCGCAACTGGCCATCGCCAACCCCCGTGCGTCATCGGTGCTTCATGTGCTGGTGGCTCAAATGGGACGGCATAATGCCATTGTGACCAGCCAAACGACATTGGCAAAGGCAGCCCATTGCTCACTCCCCACCCTTAAGCGGGCTTTGTCCATACTTCGCGAACAAGGGTGGATCGAAGTCCGCCAGATCGGCCCAACCGGGACAGCCTGCGCTTATATCATCAATGATCGGGTCGCATGGAGCGGCAAGCGTGATGGCATTCGCTACAGCTTGTTCTCAGCGGCTGTGCTGATTGCAGATGATGAACAGCCGGATCGTGATGAACTGGGCGCACAACCGGCGCTCCATCGCCTGCCGAACCTGTTCCCGGGAGAGCGTCAGTTGCCAAGCGGTCCGGGCCTTCCGCCCCCGTCTGAACCATCACTTCCGGGGATGGAACCTGACTTGCCCGCGCAGTATATGGAAACCCCGGAAACACCACCATTTGAACGATTGGAAACGGGTGAAGATTCGTGACCTATCTAAGTCTAGGAGAAGCCGCAAAGGCTGCTGGTGTTGCCAAGGGAACTATTAGCAAAGCCCTGAAATCAGGTAAGCTAAGCTATGCTGACAAAACCCCTGCGGGATACCAAATAGACCCCGCCGAACTGTTCCGCGCGTTTCCACGGAAACAGCCAGAAACCGTTGAATATGAACGATTGGAAACTCCAAAGGAAACGGTGGAAACGGCTGTGCTACGGGCACAGCTTGAAGCCGCCGAACGGAGGGCCGCAACTGCCGAGGCCGACCGGGACGCTTGGCGGGAACAAGCGCAACGTGCGACACTCGCTTTGACCGATCAACGTGCCGCCCCTCAACCCGTCCCCCAGCGTGGATTCTGGTCCCGTCTGTTCAGCCGCCAGGGCAACAGCCCTAGCGGCGATGAGGCATGAGGGCGGCGGGTTTCACCTGAACCCGCGCATGGCTGACCGCCCCAGTCGCGACCACGCCGCCGCTGCGATCTGGCTGCACGAAAAACCCTGACGCATTGGAAGTCCGCACGAAAACCCCGATTTCAGGGTTTTCCGTCACCCTCACAGGCTCATGCCGCGATCCCGTTGCAGGACCAGCTCGCGCTCGTGGAGCAACTGCCCCACCGCCCGCGCCATTTGGGGTTCGCGCTGGATCTGCTCGATGTAGAGATCCTTGGTGTGCTGGTTCGCCCCGTTATAGGCATCCACCGCCTTGCGGAGCGCCTCCGGGGTCGCCTTCCAGTCGCTGTTATCCCACATTCCCCAAGTAAATCGCTGATTTTGCTGTCAGGATCTCAATATTTCCGATATAAATCATGGTGTTGATGGCCGTGAGGGGCGCGTTTGATGGATCACCCAGAGGGTGCGGGTTCGAAGCGGGCAGATCGGGTCGAGTTCGACCGCCGGGTGCATGTGGAGTTCCGAGGTGCGCAGCTCAGTTCCGACGGCGGCCTGCTGGTGATGCGCGAGCTGGATGACGCGCTCGGGCTGTCCGATCTGGCGGCAAAAGCATTGCGCGACACCCGGCGCGGCAAGAACACGGTCCACCGGCTTGACGGGTTGTTCCGGCAATCGGTGTTCGGGCGACTGGCCGGATACGAGGATGTGAACGACGCCGACCGCCTGGCCCTCGATCCGGTGATGCGCCAGGTCGTGGGTGGAAGGGCTGTCGATGCGCAAGCGGCCTCGGCCTCGCAGATGGGACGGTTCGAGACCGAGACACTGGCACAGCCCGAGAACCGTGCCGCGCTGGCCGACCTGAATGGCCAATGGATCGACCGGTTCCATGACCGTAACGGGCTGAAGTACATCGTTCTGGACATGGACAGTTCGGTCAGCCCCACCCATGGCGATCAGGAGGGCGCGGCCTGGAACGGGCATTTCGACTGCACCTGCTATCACCCGAACTTTTTGTTCAACCAGTTCGGCATGCTGGAGCGCTGCGCCTTGCGCCATGGCAACGTCCACAGCGCCGATGGCTGGCGGGACGTTCTCGACCCCGTCATCGCCCGCTACGCGGAGCGCGACCTTTGCGGCCGGTTCTTCCGGGCTGACGCCGCCTACGCGATCCCCGCGATCTATGAGCGGCTGGAAGAAGCCCGATTCTTCTACGCCATCCGGCTGCCTGCGAACAACGTCCTGCGCGAGAAGATCGCGCATCGGCTGACGCGCCCTGTCGGGCGACCTTCGCTGACCAAGGTCAAGCGCTTCTACGAAGACTTCGAGTATCAGGCGGCATCCTGGGACAAGGAACGCCGGGTGATCGCCAAGATCGAATGGCATCCGGGCGAACTGTTCCCGCGTGTCGGCTTCATCGTCACCAACCTGCCGATGGAGCCCGACTGGGTGGTGCGGTTCTATAACCAGCGCGGCACCGCCGAGCAGCACATCAAGGAAGGTAAATATGCCTTCCACTGGACGCGGCTGTCATGCCGGAAGTTCCGCGACAATGAGGTGCGACTGCAACTGCATGCGCTGGCCTACAACCTGGCCATCTTCTTGCGCTGCATCGAGTTGCCCGAGACGATGGCCGACTGGTCGTTGACCAGCCTGCAACTGAAGCTGATCAAGATCGGGGCACGTGTCGTCCGCCATGCCCGCGCCATCACCTTCCAGCTGGCCGAGGTGGCCGTCACCGGTCCGATGGTCCGCGCCATCCTCGCCGCCATCCGCCGATTGCGAGCGCCTCCGCTATGCGCATGACCGCCATCCACGCCCAAACTGAACGAAAACGGCAGGATGGGTCTGTCCGCTGCGCTGAAAAACACCGCCACCAGGGCACAACACGGCGGCTTCGCGGGCCGATCTGCCCTGTCTCAGCGCCTTGCGCGCCCGACGACGCCGCTCGGGACGGAAAATGATTGTCCTGCGGTCGGATTCAGGCGAAACTCACGTCAGACGGCATGCCACTTGGGGAATGTATGGTGAAGCGATCCTCCGCCCTGCGCGCGTTCCTGAACGGCGAGGCGGCGGGCGGCATCGTGCTGATCGCCGCCGCTGCGCTGGCGATGATCGTGGCGAACTGGCCCGGCCTGTCGCAAGGCTATTTCGACCTGCTCGATCTGGAGACGGGGCCGGTCATCAGTCCGAAATACGGACCGATGACGGTGTATCTGTGGATCAACGACGCGCTGATGGCGGTGTTCTTCCTGTTCGTCGGGCTGGAGATCAAGCGCGAGTTCGTCGATGGCGAGCTGTCGAGCTGGGCCGACCGGCGGCTGCCGATGGTCGCGGCGGCGGCGGGGATGGCGGTGCCGGCACTGGTCTATCTCGCCTTGGCCGGGACGGGACTGGCGAGCGGCTGGGCGATTCCGGCGGCGACCGACATCGCCTTCGCGATCGGCGTGCTGGCGCTGCTGGGCAAGCGGGCGCCCGCGTCGCTCAAGCTGTTCCTGACGACGGTGGCGATCGTCGACGACATGGGCGCGGTGGCGATCATCGCGTTTTTCTACACCGCCAGCATCAGCGTCCTGTGGCTGGCGGCGGCGGGCGGGGTGCTGGCGGGGATGGCCGTGCTCAACCGTGCGGGGGTGAAGCGGCTGACACCCTTTCTGCTGCTGGCCGCGCTGTTGTGGGTATGCGTGTTCATGTCGGGCGTGCATGCGACGATCGCGGGCGTGCTGGCGGCGCTGACGATCCCGATCACGCGGTCGCCGGGTGCGCCGGACGATGCGCAATCGCCGCTGCACCGGCTGGAGCACGCGCTGGCGGGGCCGGTGGCGTTCGTGGTGGTGCCGGCCTTCGGCTTCGCCAACGCCGGGGTGAGCCTCACCGGGATGTCGCCCGCGATTCTGCTCGGCCCGCTGCCGTCGGGAATCGCGGCGGGGCTGTTCTTCGGCAAGCAGTTCGGGATTTTCGGGAGTATCTGGATCGCCGACCGCACCGGCTTCGCGCCGCGTCCGGGCGGGGCGAGCTGGGCGCAGATCTATGGCGTGGCGCTGCTGGCGGGGATCGGCTTCACCATGAGCCTGTTTATCGGCGGGCTGGCGTTCGCGGGAAACGAAGTGCTGATGGACGAGGTGAAGATCGGCGTGCTGACGGGATCGCTGCTGTCGGCACTGGCGGGGTTTACCGTGCTGCGGCTGGCCGAGCCGAAAAAACCTTCGCCGGCGCGGGAACCGGATCGATAGGGCGGGCGTTGTTGTCCTGTCCGATCGAAAGAACGGACATTTCGACGAAGCGAACTCCTTGCGGGAACGCATCGTCCAGGGAGCCCCGCCGCTGCATAAGCGACGGGGCTTACTCGTTTTCGGCCTCTGTGGCGTTTCGGGCACGACGAGAAAGGGCGGCCATCGGGGGATGGCCGCATAGGCGCCCTGATCGGCTCCACCCTGGGCAAGATGGTGTTATGGTCGCCATAGCCGTGGGCGCCCGCCTCGCGCTTCCCGGCTATGGTCCTGAACTTCTCCGCCACCTTCTCCCGTTCCTGCGCCTGCTGGCGCTCCTGTGCCTGCTCACGGGCGCGCTCGGCGGCAAGCTGCTCCTGACGCTGCGCCTCGGCGGCATCGCGCCGATCGCGATCGACCGCGCCGCTCAAGGTCGCCGCGAACGCATGGAGTCTGCCCGATATGCGCTGCCCCGCATCGCGTAGCCACTCGGTCCCCCGCTCGATATACTGGCGCAGGCCCCGCCGCTCGATGACGCCGGCGTTGTGCTGGCCCACCATCGTCACCGGCTCATAGGCCCGCCCCTCCCGCATCGCCTGATGCTCGGCGCGGCGCTCCATCGCCGTCGCGCTCGGCCCCATATGCACGGTCGCCTCCTGCTCGATCCCCTGCCGCTGGTGGCTGCGATGGTCCACCCGCTCCACGCTACCGGCGCGCTCAAGGGCAACATTCTGCATCTCGGCCCACCGGCCACGCCAGCGCTCGACCTCCCCGCTCGTCTTCTGGTCCAGTTCGCGGGTCTTCTCGCCCAGCCCTTCCGGGCCGATCCGCCGCGTCGTCGTCAGCAGATGGGCATGATGGTTGCGCTGGTCGCCCTCGCGACCTGGTGCGTGGATCGCCACGTCCACCGCCACCCCATGCCGCTCGCTGATCTCCCGCGCGAGGCCCAGCGCAAGCTCGCGCCGCGCCTCGGCCGACAACTCGGCCGGAAGCGCGATTTCATATTCACGGGCGACGGTGGAGTTCTTGCGCGTCTCGGCCTGCTCGGCGGCGTTCCAGAGCGCGGCCCGGTTGTTGGCCCACGCCGGGGCGTCGGCGGGCACAACAAGCGCGTTATGCTCGACGCCTTGCTTGCGGGTGTAATCGTGGACGAGGCCGGTTCGCTCGTCCGTGATTTCGACGCCCGCACGATAGGCCGCCGCCGCCGTCGCACTGCGACCGGCTGAACGGCCTATCGTTTTCACCGCAAGATGGAAGCTCGCCATCGCCGCGCCCTACCTTAGCCATGCGGGAGCATGGCGCGGGCGATAGCCCGCTGGGGTTCAGGGGTATCCCCTGACGCACGCAAACGCAAGTTTGCATAAGTGCGCCCTTCCTCTCTTTCGTTCGGTCGGGTCCGGTGCTATCAATATCGCGCAGCGAAAGGATTGACCATGGCCGCTCCCACGCCAGAGGCTATCGAAACCGCACGTCGCAAGGTCCAGCAGGCCAAGGCCCGGTTGCAGGCACTGGAAGCCCGCGCCGCCACCATGAACCGCAAGGCCGATGCGCGCCGCAAGATCATCCTCGGCGGCCTGCTCCTCGATGCCGCCATGAAAGACCCCGCATGGGAATCCCGCCTCAATGACCTGATGAACCGCATCAGCCGCGATCAGGACCGCAAGGCGTTCGAGGGCTGGACCTTCAAGGGAGGCCCTGCCGATGCCTGATCCCTTCGACCCTGCCGAGTTCGACGCGCCCCCTCCCTCCGATCCCGGCGCGGACTATCGCATCCTGCTCGACGCCATGCGGAAGGCCGGGGCCGAAGGGGTCGCCCAGCAGGTCGCCGCCCTGTCCCGCCAGATCGAGCAGGACGCCCGCCAGCGCGCCGAAGCGGGGCAGCAGACGCAGAACGCGCTCAACGAACTCCTGCGGGCCGCTACGCAGCTTCAGCGCGTCAGCGCAGCCATCGGGTGGGAGCATCTGAAGGGATGGCTCTACGCGGCCATGATCGGGCTGGGCCTGATCTTCGCCGCGGCCCTCGCCTACCTGTAGGCGCTTGCAATCGTAGCGGCGTCTGCTCGCAAACGGAGCGATTTTCTGCTCGGATTATCTGACAATGGGCGG
>ENA-ORXF01001110-ORXF01001110.1-marine-metagenome-genome-assembly--contig:-NODE-1110-length-17881-cov-6.145024_pt1 | contig 17881 bp, 24 predicted proteins | sample MGYA00237864_ERZ511476 | MGnify/ENA primary metagenome ERZ511476 (study PRJEB26306, sample SAMN06343908) | marine metagenome | isolation source: coastal waters | place: Atlantic Ocean: West Antarctic... | reverse complement strand
TTGTATTGCATTTGAAACAAAGTATACGCCTAGAGATACACAAGCATTTCATAAATATCTATTAGACATAGATATTAAAAGTCTTAAATGTATTGGTAGTAAAGACTTACAAGCCGCTCAAGAGACAATCAATAAAGCAGATACATCATCTAAGTTTGAAGAGAAGATGACTAATGCAATTGCAATATCAAAATTCTTAACAGATCAACATAACGATAAACCTATTCAAAGTGTATTTTGGGGGTATCGTCAAAAACCTGCTGGTGTACCAAGTGGACACCCAGGCGATATGTTTTTAACATATGCTGATAAAAGTATATTAGGTGTAAGTTTAAAAGCTGGTGGAAAGAAAACTTCTGAACCACAACTTAACACATATACTACAAAGATTTTTGATGTATTCAACGAAAAAAGAATACATGATACATTAATGAAAACTGTGTATTCTCAAGTATATTCAAAGATACCAGATTTTCCACCAGAAAATGAATATAGAAAAAGATCAGGCACACTTAAAGTTGTTAATGCTTTGAGAAAATTTGACAAAACGAATAATAAAGAATATGAGTTGTATTACAATCAGTATCTAGAAATTATGAGAAATGGTACTATTGACTTATTTAATAAGAACAAAATTAAAACCATAGATTATATTCGACATGAAGTATTGAGAGATGCTCCAGATGTTCCTACTTTAGTTATCAAAGCAATTGGTGACAAGTATGAAGAAGTAACAGACAAAGACGCTCTTGGGGTATTTTTACCACAAGTAGAGTTTGTTAAAGCATATTCTAGTAAATCATCTAAACAAAGTTGGTTTATAGAGTTGAAATCTGGACAAGACAAGTTAACTATGAATATGTCAATTAGAACAAATAAGTCTGGAAATGCTGGACAGAAGAAGTTGGGGCAATTCAGTCTTGCTGTAAAATACAATGGATTACAAAAATGAAGATAAGTTTAAAAATAAAAGTACTTGACATATTCTACCGTATAATAGAAAATAAGTGTGGTAGAATTAGTAATTGGGCCTGGCACAAAAGGTGGTCTGATAGAGAAACAGGCACAGGCTACAAGGCGTTTATCAAATGAAAACATTTAATCAACTACTTACAGAAGATAAGGGTGGTAAGAATTTACACCTAGAACATCTAGAAGATGAAATCTTAAACTATGGAGTTGATGGTGGTAGGGCCGCAATTAACTTCCTACGTTCACTTAGAGATATGCTTGCTGGTAATGCTCGTTCATCAATTGCAATGACCGTTAAATGGGATGGTGCTCCTGCAATATTTGCTGGTATTGACCCTGCTGATAATAAGTTCTTTGTTGCAAAGAAGTCGGTATTCAATGCTGAACCAAAATTATATAAATCTATAAAGGAGATAGATGATGATAAATTATCTGGAGCTCTTAATTCTAAGTTTAAGATTGCCTTTACAGAGTTTTCTAAACTTGGTATCAAGGGTGTACTACAAGGCGATCTTATGTTTACCGATGATGTTGACACAGAAACAATTGGTGGTGAGAAGTGTTATACTTTTCAGCCTAATACTATTGTATATGCAGTACCAGTGGATAGTGACATAGGAAATTCAATAAACAAATCAAAAATCGGTGTAGTTTGGCATACAACCTATATTGGAAGTGAGTTGCAGTCAATGAAAGCATCATTTGGTGCAAACATATCAAGTTTAAATAAACCGTCCTCTGTGTGGATGGATGATGCAACCTATAAGGATGTGTCTGGAAGTGCGACATTTAATTCAAAAGAGACAGAAAAAGTAACTGCTCTACTGTCACAAACTGGCAAGACTTTTCAAAAGATTAATTCAAACCAGTTGAAATCGTTTTTAAAACTACAAGAGTTGTTTACTGGACAACTTGCTAGTGCTGGATTAAAAACATATAATAACACCAAAGTTAGGGCTGGAGAGACAATATCTAACCCCAGACAACATGCTATAGGGTATGCAAAACATGTAGAGATGGCATTGCAGAAGAATATTGATAAAGTAAAGTCGATTGCTGGTAAAGAAAAATATAAGAATTTACAAAAAGAATATGTACGAGAAGTCAAGAAATTTACAAACGTATTAACCTTAACTCTAGAGTTTCAAAACTATCTAGTTGATGCTAAAGCAGAAATTGTGAATAAACTAAATAGTGTAAAGGGATTAACAAATACCTTTATTAAGACTAGTAATGGATTTAAAGTAACTAACCCAGAAGGTTATGTTGCTATTGATAGAGTTAGTGGAAATGCAGTTAAATTAGTGGACAGAATGGAGTTCTCGTTTAACAACTTTACCGCTATAAAGGCATGGGATAAATGAAAAAATTTAAACAAATACTTAACGAAGCTAAGTTTAATCATACGTTTACTTTCGGTAGATTCAATCCACCAACGGTTGGGCATGAGAAACTAATACTAAAGGTTGCAAAGACCTCTTCTGGTTCTAGAGAGTATTCTATTTTCGCTTCACAGTCTCAAAGTCCTGCTAAAGACCCTTTACCGTATGCACTAAAGATTGCATATATGAGAAAGATATTCAAAAAACATTCTAAGAATATTGTTGCAGATCCAAAAATAAGAAATGTATTTGACATTGCTGTTAGATTGCATGGACTAGGATATAAGTCAATCACTATGATTGCTGGTTCTGATAGAGTAAAAGAGTTTGAAAGACTACTAAATCAGTACAATGGTGTAGAAGGTAAGAAACACGGTTATTACGGTTTTGACGAAATCAAAGTTATTTCTGCTGGAGAAAGAGATCCAGATGCAGAGGGTGTTGAAGGTATGTCGGCATCTAAGATGAGAGCTGCTGCAACTGCAAATAGTTTTGATATCTTCAAACAAGGAGTTGCTTCTGATGAAACAACTGCAAGAAAATTATTCAATGATGTTCGTAAATATATGGGTATCAGAGAAGAAAAAGACATGGGTGACATGGATGACTATGAAACTCTAAGAGATAAGTATCTTACTGGAAAAATCTGGTTAGTTGGAGAAATGATTAGTGCAAATGGTATTGATGGTAAAATTATATCAAGAGGAACTAATTATATATCATTTAACGATGCATCTGGTAAAGTACATAAGGCATGGTTAACAGAAGTTAGAAACTATAAACAAGAGTATGTAAATTATCAAGGTACACCAGAACAGATTGCAAGACGTTCTTCTAGGAACAAGGCTCGCAGAGTTATGGGTGATAAGGCAATTAAGGGTATGGACGTAGGACACAAAGATAATGATCCTATGAACAATGACCCATCAAATCTTAAAATGGAAGACCCATCTGTTAATCGTAGAGAACCAAGACTTAGAGAAGAACCTAAGAAGATTACAAAGACAAAACAAGTCAAGGGTGATGTTAAAGATGTAAAGGGTACACAACCAGCAAAGTATTACTCAAAAGATTCCGAAGGAGATGAAATGTCAAAATCTACTAAACTTGCTCGTGCAAGACATTTTGCAAAAGGTGGAAGTAGAGACAATGCTCCAGGCGATAAAGATGCTGATACCAAACCATCACAGTATACTAAAAAGTTTAAACAGATGTTTGGAGATAAAAAAGAAGATTTCAAACATTATCCAGGCCAAGTAGATGATAAAAAGTCAAAGGAAAAGGGGTGGATAACTGGTGACCCAACAAAACCTATTGCATTTGATGGTTCTGATATATCATCTATACTTGACAAAGCAAATAAACAAGTAGAAAAAGAACGAGGTCTTAAACAAATCCCATATACTGAATCAGTACAGTTAGACGAAAAGATTGAAGGACTTGTAAACAAATCAAAACAGAGTGGTGTTCCATATGGTATTCTTAAAAAGTCATATGACAGAGGACTGGCTGCATGGAAAGGTGGACACAGACCTGGCACTACTCCACAACAATGGGCATTTGCAAGAGTTAATTCTATGTTAACTGGTGGTAAAGCCGACCCAGATTTACAAAAAGATATCTCACAAGGTGGGTATAAAAAGAAGAAAAAAGCAGAATCATATGAAATTGGTAAAGACTATGCAGATCATACTAAGAAAGTAACACCAGGCCAAGTTAATGAATGGTTTGAAAGTCAAGTTATTCGTGCAAACTATCAACTAAGACATGGCGAAGATTGGTGGTGGAAACTACAAGAAGTCAAGGAATCAATGTTAGAAAAGGTTGGTTGTTGCGATGATTGTACTGACAACTTTGATGAGGAATCATTAAAGTCTGATACAGGCCCATGTTGGGATGGTTACAAACAAGTTGGTATGAAGAATAAGGGTGGGAAACAAGTTCCTAACTGTGTACCAGAATCAACAGATATGGAAGAGAAATCAGTTCTAAAGAAAGACAAAAAATTACCTAATTTACTAATCCCTAAAAGGGGTAAAGCAGGTCAAACAAAATTCTCAAGAAGAAAAGCAATAACTAAACTTGCCGCATCATTTACTGAATTTAAGAAAATGAATGATTGGGGCGAATATACAGAAGATGCTGAAGGTAAAGAACTAAATAATCCAACAAGAGGTGATGTCAAGAAGTACAAAGTTTATGTAAAGAATGACAAAGGTAATGTTGTGAAGGTAGAGTTTGGTGACCCAAATATGTCAATCAAACGAGATGATCCAGAAGCAAGAAAGAATTTTCGTGCAAGACACAATTGCGATCAGAAAAAAGATAAGACTACAGCAGGATATTGGTCGTGTAAGTTTTGGAGTACCAAATCCGTCACAGACTTGATGAAAGGTTAATAGGAATATGGATGATTTAAAACCAAAACAAAAATTACGCAGACTCGCTGGTTTATCAATTGATGAAGTTCGTAAAGATAAGAAATCTAAACAGACAAAGGTTTTAGAGGCAAAGATTGAAGCACAACTTGCTGAAGAAAAAAGAATAGAAGAGAAGATGAAATTCATTAATGAAGATATGAAAACATCTATTATTCCAGTTGATAGTTTTAATAACAAAGGTCAGAAACATCTTGAAGAAGAGGTTAGAAGTCTTGAAGAAGTAAAACCTTCTATTGAAAAAGCAAAAGAGAGTTTACAAGAACTAGTTAGTATTTTTGGTAACATAACTGATTTTAAAGTAAAGAAAGAACAAGTCACAGAAGAAATAAAAGAAATTAAAAAACCATCAGCATCCGTTGCAAGGGCTTTTGGTTTAAAAGAGAATAGTAAGATTGGATTTAACACCGATGATATTAAGGTAAGTATTAAGCCTGAACCTATTCTCGAAGAAAAGAAAAAACCAGTTATTCATAAGAAAGTTGTTAGTGAATCTGTAAAACCAATTACACCAATTCAACCTATACAACCAACTAGAAAATTAGGTAAACAATCTATAACTTCCCAATTCCAAGAAGATGCTGATACATTCATAAACTTAGAGAAAAGAAAAGAATTATATGAAGCCCTAAAGAGAGGTGATGTTAATTCACAAGTTTACAAGAAAGAGATGAAAGCACTCGAAAAAGATAGACAATCAGCAATTGATGAGAAGAAGTCAAGAATTGCTGACATGCATCAGGCACAAATTGAAAGAATGGAGAACGAGAAACTCAATCCAGTTATACAGGCATATAAAGATAACAAGACAGTATTTACAAGTAAGATTGACGATGCTCAAAACTATGTTGATGATGTTCTTAGACAACTTGATACAGTTGCTTATGATAAGAATGATCCAGAAGTCATAGATGAAAGAACAGAAGTAGAAAAGATGCGTGGCGAACTTTCCAAGTTTAAGGAAATGTTTGGACAGACTATTAAAAATCTTTCACCAATTATTACTGAAAATGCAAAAGCTACTGCACAAGGAGAAATCTCTGGTGGTGGTGGTGGAGAAATCAAACTATTTGGTTTGGACGATATAGATACTGGTTCTAGATTCCACGGTGCAATGCTTCGTTATGATGATTTTGCAAAGAAGTATATTCATGTTGATGATGATTTAACAGATGGTATTCAACTTGAAGAAGATGACGGAGATCATTCTGGTGGACAAATCATGTTGGATAGAACTACTTCAAGTGGTTCAGATGAGGGTGGACATGTAGTTCAAGAAGATTTCACAAGAAATAATGTCCTTGCAGATATTGTTACTGGTGCAACTGTAGGTTCAACTACTTCAATTCCAGTGGTTACATTTAATAGTCAAGGTTTGATTACATCAATGACAACTGCTAATATATCCAGTACACTAACAGTTGGTGCCGATAGTGGTAGTGATGATGCTGTTGCTGTAGGAACAGATACATTGAACTTTGCTGGTGGAGATGGTATTACTACGACAGTGACAAATAATCAAATCGCAATAGGAATTACGGATGACAGTGTGACAGAGACAATGATGGCAGACGATGCTATTGGTTCAACACAACTAAAAACACTATCCACACTATTGATTAAGAACTCTGGTGGAACTACTTTAAAAACTGTACACGGAGCAGGCGCTTAATTTTATAAATAATACTATAAAGGAATGACCATGAACAAATATACAAATATATACGAACTTTACGCCAAAGTCATGGACAATGCTGATTCCATAGCTAGTAGAAAAGCATACTCTGTAACCGAAGATATCAAAAAAGATGCTGTAACTGCATTTGATAAATTAAAATCAAACCAAAAAGTTACAATTGGTTACGACTCGTCTGTTGCACAAAACATGTCTAGTACTTTCATAGTAACATCTAAAAACAAAGTAAAGATGGGTTCTGCTGGTATGGGTGAGAAAATCACTCTGAAAAAGGATGGTGGTAAGGGTGGTATGAAGTACTTCTTATACAAGAGGCCAGACGGTAATGTAAGTCTAGCACTTGGTGATATGGCTGCATCAATGAAAACTATCAAATTAGAAGGAATTAATGAAAAAAAAGACTTGACATTGGCCGAGGAGTGTGTTACATTAGACCTTGATGAGAACTACACACCGAAAGAGGTAAAAATGGCAATTGGAGTCGCATCCGATCCTAGATATAAACAAGGAAACATGACTGGCGCTGTAAATGCAATAGAAAAAATTAAAAAAGGTTTATCAAAACAGACACAAGTTGCAGCTGTTTTGAGGAGACAAAATGAAGAACTGTTGGCATATGTCAAAGAAGGTAAAATGAAGAACATCGCTATTGATGTAGACGATGCAATGGGTAATATTGCATACAAGTTAGACACTAAAGGTGGAAAGTTCGTAGTTAAAGTAGACAGTAATGATGAGGAAGATGCACAAAAAGCAATGAAGATGCATCCACTATACATTGCTGGTAAACTAAGAGTTATTCCAGAAGGTAACGCTTCTAGAATCGTTGAACCCTACAGGCCTGAATTAGATTTAGATGAAGCACCAAAAATGACATATGCTCTTGTTGGTACAGATATGAAAATCTATGCAATAGATAGTGATGAAAAAGATTTGAAAATAGAAAGAAGTTCTTTAGAGAAAAGGTTAAAAGATGTTTCACCACTTAAAATTGCAATATTAAAGACTGCACAGAGTATTGGTGATAAAGTAGATAAGTCGCAACTTAAAGAAGAAATTGATCTTGATGAAAATCAATATTACGAATATAAATTCAAAAACAAGAATGATGCAATGAAAGCAAAGAGTATGCTTGATGGTGTTCAGTTAATGAATTTTGACATTAATGATGACAATATCAGTAATGGTGAACTCATGGTTGATGCTGGTAAAAAGAATATGAGTAAATATCACAATATGATAATGAAACAATTCAAACCAAAAGTAATGGCACAAGAAACAGTAGAGGCACGAAAAGTCGACCCTGCTGATATTGATGATTTTGCTACAGACGATGATATTAAAACCGCTGATAATAATATTCTTATGCAACTTAGAAAATCAGTTAGTCTAAGAGGACTAAAAGATGTCAAGTTCAATGATAATAAAAAAGTCAAGGTTAACGATAAGATTGCACAAGCAGCACTGAACAAATTTGCATCAATACGAACATCAATCGACAAAGCAAAATTTTCAAACCAAATAGCGAAGTCATACAAAGACTTGCTTAATGCGCTAAAAAAGTAGGAGACTAAAATGGCATATTTTGATAAAAAAGAGGGTAGTCTTGAAGAGGCGATTAAGGCTAGTCTAACAGACGGAACTAAAGCAGAGTACCAAAAATTCTTTAACGGTGCATTGAAAAAGTTTAATATTAAATCGCCTGCTGAATTAAAAGATGATAAAGCAAAGAAAAAGTTTTTTGATTATATTGATAAAAACTACACTGGTGAGAAATCTGAAGCAGTTAATCAACTAATTGGTAAACTTAAAGAGTGGTCGTTTTCCTCTGCTAAACCAGTAGAAGAAAAAAAGGCTCCACTTGGTGTAGATGAAAAATCTAAAAAAGAAGTTGAAGAACAACTCTCTGCAATGAATGGTAAGACACAATCTATGAGAGAAGCTCTAAAGAAAGTTTGGAGTGGACAAGAAGGTAAGAATCCTTTTGAAGATGAGAATAAAAAGAAGATGAAAGAGAAAAAAGATTTTGCAAAAGGTTCAAAGGCCGCAACTGGTGAACCAGCTGCAAAGGTTGAAATTGATCCTAAAATAAAGGCTTAAAGTATGAAAACTCTTTCGGAGTTAATGACAGCAAAAGAAGATTTGCCTATTATATATTGTGACATGGATCAAGTTCTATGTAACTTTATGGCTGGTGCTGATAAAGCTGCTGGTGGTTCATTTGTTACTGCTGATAAGGGAGAACGATGGCAGAAGATTAGTGATACTAAAGGTTTCTGGGCAGAGTTAGAATGGATGCCTGGTTCTAAAAAGTTATGGCAATTTATTGCTAAATATGATGCACATATTCTTTCTGCTTTTTCAAAGAAGGATTCAAATTCTAGGCCAGGTAAGATGAAATGGTTGGCCAAAAATACGAATGTTAAACGAGGTAATATTCATTTGGTACAAAGAGATCAGAAACAGGCATATGCCACAATTGATGGGAAACCATCCGTTTTAGTTGATGATTACATAAAGAACATTAAGGAATGGGAACAAAGAGGTGGAATTGGGGTTCATCACACGAATGTCAATAAAACTATTACGAGATTGAAGTCTTTGGGATATAGATAATTATAAATAAAAGGAAATAGATTAAAGATCTAAAGGAGATTAAAATGGGTTTATGGGGATCAAATACAAGTTCAGCTAACCGACCAAAATTCTTGCCTGAGGACGATAATGCTTCTGGATCAATGGGTGCAAGACAAAACGCCATTGCAACAAGTGGTGGATGGGCGCTTGCCTCTGGCCTTGCGGCTTCTGGTAACGACAATAAAGATGCTCAACCAGAAATCCTAGTATGCATTAGAAACCTTGCGGCAATTGCTGGTTCGGCGACTGTTAGAACAATAGATTGGACAGATGGTGCATATGCAGATTCTGCCACTTTCGACTTAACAATAACATTTGACGAAGCAATTGATATGACATCAGCTGCATTAAGTGCTAACCAAGTTATTACTAATAAAGCATTCATTCTACTTAATAGAATTGGTTTTTCAGATATGGAAGAGGACAACACAATTGCTGCCCAATATCATTCTGGTTCTGGAACAAACCAAATAGTATTCAGAGGTGAAATACCAACTGGACGTGCTGGTTTTATAGGTTTTAATACAAAGGCAATTGTCTTTGACGGAACATCACAAGCAACAGAAGAAGATGGAGTTTCAATTCTTGCAATAAGACAAGAAGGTGGTACTGACTCTATTCCTGCTGGTAGAATTGTTCTCGACTCTGCCGCTGCTGTTGTCGCAACGGTAAATGGTGCGATTACAACAGCAACAACTGCTTTGGTTCTAGATGGTAACTCTGGTACAATTGCAGTAGGTATGAAAGTTTACGGACAGAATAATGCAACATCTATAACAGACGAGAATGGTTCAACTGACCTATCACAAGATGGTTCATTAACTGTTCTTGCAACAAATGGTTCAACAAGTGTCACACTTTCAAGAGCAATTACTGTTGCGAATGACATTATTCTTAACTTCTCTGCTGATGGACATGATTCATTATGTGACGAAGGTTTAGACCTAATTGTTCAAGGTGATTCTGGTTCTACAGACGTAACTGCACTTACAAGAACTGGTGAAGATACTGTAGTCTTAATAGGAGCACTTGAACAAGGTACAGATGGTTCAGATAGTGGTGGATCAATAATCCTTGATGCTACAGCCGGTTCATCTGCTAACGAATTTGGTGGAATACTTGCAGAAGATAAAACATCTGACATTGTGTTATATTCACAGATTAGTGATAACACTGGTACAATCGTACTTGAAGATGGTACTGGAGACAGTATCGTATTGAACGGTATAGATAGTAATAGTCAAGATGCAAATGAAGACCTCATTCAAGAGAGTGGTTCATTAACATCTGCTGATGTTTTAGGTGGTGTTACTGTTACATAATAAGTGAAAAACTAAGGCCAAAAAGTCTTATAAATAATATTATAAATTAAAGGTGAATATACTATGGTAATGAAAGATAACACTGAACGAGAAGAAATTGTACTAGTGCCTGGCACCAAAGCAGCTACATTGTTTAACAAATTGTTGCAAAAGGATACGGTACTAAATGCAGATTTAGAAAAGGTGAAAGCCCAACTAGATCTTCATGATAAAAAGAGATTAGAATTTATTGGGTTGATAAATGCACTTACTGGTGCAAAACAAGTAACCCAAGATCTTCTAGACGGTTATATAATTGATGTTAGTCAAGAGGCGATAGATGAGAAATTATCTGTAGACTCCAAATAACATGGGTGATGTAGGACGCCGAGTGTGTACCTACAGTAATATTCCTAGAATTGTCTAGGTATTTAATAACGCTATTTAAGGAGAATAAAAATGGCTGATAAGAAAATTACTGCACTGACTGACCTTTCAACAGGCATCGCAGGCGCAGACTTGCTACACGTTGTAGATGATCCAACTGGAACACCTATTAACAAAAAGGTTAGTGTAACTAACTTTATCAACAACCTTCCTTCTTTTATCGGATTTTCAAATTCTGTAGAAGATATTTCTGATGGTACACAGGCTGCATTGTCTGTTACAACTGCTGTTACTTTGCTTCAGACTGCTGGTTCTAACGCTACTACTATTGCTGATGGAACTATCGTAGGTCAGTTGAAAGTTATCATCAACGACACTGATGGTGGTACATCTGTATGTACACCTGCTGACCCATTGGGTTATGCAGACATCAACTTTGTTGATGACGGTGATGCTGTTATACTAATGTGGACTGGTTCTTCATGGGCCGTTATCGGACAGCATGATGCTGGTGCTGATAGTGGACTTGTTGATATCGCTAACTAATAATTAGATTTGGGGGGGTTCGCCTCCCCATTTCCCATATTAGATAAAGGAGATTACAATGGGATTAAGATTCATGTCAAAAGCAGGCAAAATGATGATACCTCCAGTAGCTCGTACAACTGCTCCTAAAGCAGTTCAGGCAGTTAAAAAGGTAGTCAAGAGGGCTGCAAAGAAGTAATATTAAATATAGTAGGGGGGTTCTGCTCCCCTACTATATACTATTAAAGGAGTTAAAAATGGAACGAAAAGAGTTGAAAGAAATATACGATGGTTCAGATGAAACTCCTAATCCTTGTGGGTGCGATAGTTCGTGTGCTTGTAAAGGACAATGTGATGATAACTGTAACTGCGAAGGTTGTAACTCATGAAAAGTTTTAAACAACACATAAAAGAAGTTCACAATAATATGCACCATAATGTTGCTGTGGATTTAGATATTAATCCTGCCGAACTAGGAAATCCAGAAGTCGTAAAAAGACTTAATGCATTTGTTGGACTGATAGGAAATCAAGAATTTATTTTACCAGAACACGCTCTTAATACTTTAAGAAATAGATTAGCAGCTGTTGGTCTTGGTATGGAAGCAACACCAAGTATGAGTGAACAGAGTGGTTCATTTGAACTTCAACTTAATAAGATGGGTGGAAGATTTGGTAAAGATGAGAATACACCATTTGATGAGTTTTTAAACGATGATGGTATTTCTCACATGGTAGAGGGTGGATTGAAGTTGAAAGTGGATTATGAAATGGTAGGAAGAAATAATTCATGTAAACTATACGCTTCCATTGTATAGTACATGTATGAAAAAATAACGCCTGAAAATGTGATGATGTATGCCATGAGGCATTACAACAACCCACATTGCGAAGGTGAAAAAGAATTTCAAGACGATCTGAAAAGATTTAAATATATCAAGAGACTTTTAAGAAAGTATTACGAAAGTGGTGTCTTAAAAGAACGTCTATTAATCAATCACATTATAGTCTTATCAAATGTATTCGGCCCAGAAGCCTGTGCAACTCTTCTTATACACAAAATACAACACGAACACTTATCTGCATTAAAGGCGTTTTGTATTTACCTAAATATAATTAGAGAAGATGAACTAAAGATTATAGAAACAGATTCTTTTGTTCTAAAGAAACTAGAGGAACTATAATGGGAAGAGCGATAGACCTATTTGTAACGTATAGATTTTTACGGTTACTAACAACACCCTTTGAGGACACTGATGCTTATAAGTTGGGTATCATTGACGAAAAGGGTAATCGTATTATGCAAGATAAAGCAAAGAAACCACAAGTTCCCTTGGTTTCAACACAAGAAAAAAATGCATATACTATTCTACACAAACTTGTATTCAACATCAAAAAGATTTTTAACAAAGTGCCTGGACTTAGAAGTAAGGTTGGTACATATGCTGCAGCTTTATTTTTACTAAAAGATACATTTAAAGAATCAGTAGAAGACCCAGATGTTTTTGAAAAAGAGTTTATCAAATTTTTACATGAGAACAAAGTACAGTTGGACGATACAATTTCAGAAGAGATTGCCGGTTTTGGTGAAGTTTTACCCAAGGGTGAATATGTGCTAATCAACGATATACTAAATAAAGAAGAAGAGGAATTAACTGCTAAAAAAGGTGATAAGGTTATCGCATATGATGACGAACCACCTATTGATACAGTTTTGGGTGTTGAGATATTTCCAGTTATTCATATCAGAACCCAAGAAAAAATATATGTAAGTGTAGAGGATATTAAAAATGCCAAATAAAATATATACAGAAGTAGATCCATACACAGGCAACAACATAGAAGAAGATGCTCCAACTAACAGTAATGCTGCTGGTGGGGTTGCTATGCCGCCTGATGCTATGATGAAAAAGAAAAAGAAGAGTCTTTTAGATGCAAGAACAAAAGCATATAGAGCTCATGCAAAACAATTGCAAATGAAAAGAGAAAAGAAATCCATGAGAGAGGGTTCTTTTCAGAATAGTGTTATTGCAAGTGTTCAAGAGTTTGGTATCGAGTCTCTTCTTGCAGAAGAAAATCTTGATGTAATGAGATCAATCGTAAAGAGTAAACAGGCTAAAAATTTAAAGTTCAAAGACGGAACTATGAAATGCGACTTGATGACAGCATCCGTAATTACACAAGTTTATGATAAGGTTAACGATGGCAATAAAGCAAAGTTAAAACCTATGATGAATGGTAAGAAAGCTGATTTTCTCAAACTACAAAATGTCGCTTTTAAAGCGGTAAAGTAATAGTAGAGGATTCATAATGCCTCGTGATTTTAGAACACATATTAAAGAGTCTTTGTCTGGTGTATCTTATAAAGATGGTAGCGTTGGGCCTGGGTTAGATACCTATGTTCCGATAATTAATTTAAATGCACAATCAGAAAAACCATTAAAGAAATCCGATTTAGATCAAATAGAGAAGTATGCAGATAGAATATTTGCATCACTTGGTATAGACGTAGAATTTACACGACATTTCTTGGATAGAGTAAATGACAAAAGAAATGTAAAACAAATCACACCAGCAGAACTTACTAGACTATTCAAACAGTCTTTTAAGAAGTATGGTAAGAAGATTGCACAACTAGGGCCAGATGCAGAAGCAGTTATCAATGATATGAAGACTGATATCAATATGCCGTTTGTGTTAAACCTAAAGGGTGGAGAGTTAGAACTTGTTGCAAAGACAGTAATGAGAAAGAAAGACTTTAAAACCTCTGGGCCTAAGATGAGTTTTGAACAGTTTAACGAAGCACCCAGAATACCCAGAAAAAAAGGACAACCAGCTGGTTCAGATTCACACTCTGACTTATACACAGATGAAAATCCAAAAGGAACAATACATGGACTAAAGTTTGCAACTGTTAAAGATGCAAAGGCAAGTGTAAGTAAGATAGAGGGTTCTGGTAAAAAACACGCACATAAGATACAAGCTGCAATCGCAATGGAACAAAGAGCGAAAGAGATGGGTAAGACATCTGAAGCTGCTGTATATCGTACATACATAGAAAAAATGAAAAAGATTACAAAACAAAAAGGAGAATAATATGATTGATTGGATAAAAGATAGAGTATTAGAGAGAACTTCACTTGATGGTGTAATGTTAATTGTACTAGGAGTTGTAATTCTGATTGCAGGGCCTTTTGCAAAGTTTGCTGCTTATGGTGCAATCTTATATGGTGCATGGACTCTTTGGAAATCTGAATGAGTGATATTAGACCAGAAGAATTACGAACTGCTGTAGAGTTATCTAGTGATGGTAAAGTAAAAAGTATCGTTGTTGATGATGGTGGTAGTATGAGTGATGTTCAAGCTGGTATAGAGTTTATCTATAATATGAGAGAACATATGCTTGACATAGGTATTGCAACAGTATATTTATTTACTTGTTATGCAATCTATCTATGGTTAAAGAAATTGATGCAACCATGATAAAACTATATGGATTATTAATAGTGTTAGGTTTACTTGCTGGTGTCGGTTATGGTGCATACTTTTATTATAATGATACACAACAACGTATTGCAACATTACGAACAAATAATGCAAATTTAGAATCAAGCAACAAAAGTCTTGAAGTAAAGATTACTGCAATGCAAAAGAATATGAAGAAACAAATTGAATTAACAAATAATCTAAATAAAGATTTAGAAGAAGTGAAGAAGGCAAACACAGTAATTAAAGACTTACTTGCACAGACTGATTTAGTCAAGAACAGTCTTGCTGACCCTAAAGCATCAGAGGTGAGAATAAATGAAAAAGTTGATAGTTTTTTCCTTTCTATTGAGTCTGCTACTAAGTAGTTGTTCATGGAAACCAGAGAAACAAATAATAACAAAGGCTGAGGTCTATATACCAACAATTAATGTTGTATCTAGACCAGAACCATTGAAACTAAAAAATGCAGATATAATAGTAATAACTGAAAAGAACTTAGAAGAATCTATCAAAAGAGTAAAACTTATGCAAGGTTCATTTGTGGTTTATGCATTAGACCCCAAATCATTTGAATCACTTGCAATCAATATGGAAGAAATAAAGTTATACATAGAACAACAAAATAAAATTATCTTATATTACGAAAAGGCAGTTACGAATGACAAAAACGGAACTAACCCCTAAAGATAAACAAGAAGAAGAATATGCATTATGGAAAAAAAGTTATGGAAACGAGTGGGAAGAAGATGAGAAGATATCCGAGATACCTAACAGGGAGAACAGAGATGGCGAAGTTTGATTCATTAATGAAGGCAACATTTAATCCACCTAGAAACTGGACACTATTAGAAGATTTAAAATTCTATTCAGATGAAGTTACTGAAAAAGATGCAGAGATGCTAAGAAGTTGTGGAGTGGAATGTCGTAACTCTACAAAGACAAAACAGTATATCATTACCATACCTAAAGGTTATGTAACAGATATGGCATCTGTACCAAGAGGTATATGGGCGTTTATTGCACCTTTTGATGTTGCAAGAGCTGCAGTTGTGCATGACATTCTATATGAAAAAATTAACACACAATACAAGAATGTAACTGAATCTGCTGCTGCAGAAGATGGGCCTGCTGATAAGAAAGAAAGAGAAACTTATCGTGAGATTGCAGACCATGTATTCTTAGAGGGTATGAACGCATCTGAACCATCAGTTCCAGCATGGAAGAAATATTCTGCTTACTATGCAGTAAGAATGTTTGGTAGATGGGCAATTAACAGTAGTGCAAAAAGAACAGTATAAGGACTAAACAAATGTGGATTTGGGTCGTAAGTAATATTGCAGGCAGTTTATTAGGAGCTGCCTCAACTGCTTGGTTAAAGGATACTAAAGTTGGTGTCTGGGGTTATACCAAGTTTGAAGACATTGCAAACTGGGCTAAAGATAGATATGGTATAGATATACTGGATAAAGAGGATATTGCGTGGAGAACAAAATATCCAAATATCGCAAAAAGAATAGATGATTTGGAACAAAGATTGCATAACTTAGAAGACAAATAATTGACAACCTTTTGAGTCAAATTAAGATTCGGTTCAAAAAGTTGACAACATATAAATAGTATTGCAACTTTGGAGAACACAAATGAAATTCATCAAGTACTTATTGTGCTTGGTTTTGATTTACCCAACTATATTAATGGCTGCAGATACAAATACTGTGTCTGGAACTGTCGTGACTGATAAATCAGTACCAACTGCATCTGCACCATCAATCGTCATTAATAATAATGATGTCTGTAAGTCAGCTGCATCTGCATCAATTCAAACACAAATATTAGGATTCGCATCTGGTATTACAATCACAGATAAAAACTGTGAAAGACTGAAACTTGCTCGTTCCTTATATGGTATGGGTATGAAAGTTGCAGCCGTGTCTACACTCTGTCAAGATGTTCGTGTCTTTGACTCAATGTGGATGGCTGGAACTCCTTGTCCATTTATGGGTAAGATAGGAGATGAAGCAAAGGTTGCTTGGAAAAAGAATTTAGATATGATACCAAAGGGTTCTTTGATGACAATGATAAAAAGTAATATTAAAGATTATTCAAAAAAAAAAGAGAAAAATTAGATGAGAATGAGGAACAAACATTTATTTGGGTTGCACCTCTTGTTATCGTCAGTATTCTTGTTGGGCTCCCACTATTCTAGTGCAGAAGAAATACAAATCATCACAGGAACAGAGACTTCTAGTAATTTACTACCAGACATGAGTACCTTTAGTACCTCTGGTGGTACTAAAAAATCTGTTGGTCAAGGTTGTGCTGTTGGTGCATATTGCACTAGTGGTGAAAGTGGAGGTGGTGGAACATATTCATCTACATTTGACTTACCAATGACACAAGATCAGATCAATTCTGGTTTTGATTTAAATTATGGTGTAGATGTAAAATCTCATTCCACTAATGCTACTGCTCCAGTTTGTAATGGTGGTAATGTTGATTGTAAAGACACATGGACACTTACAGTAAATCTATTACAAGACACCAATATAGTACAGACGTTTACACATACAGTCGTATTAGATTTTTCTGGTTCAAGAAGTTATGCATACGAACAAACAATAGTTGCAAACAGTTACGAAAATCTCACAGGTAAGTTTTCATTGTTTGGTATTGACTCTGGTTATCTAGGTGGTTACAATGGCCCACGATTTTCAAGTCCATCACTTACTGCAACATACAATCTCATTTCTTATATAGAACAAGAAGTTTTAAGTATAATAGATGCTGCAGAAATATTAGAAGATGTAGTTATTGAACCAGAAATGATAGTACAAGTACAAATCCAATCCCCTATAGGAGAAGTTGATATAATAGAAGTTGCTCCTGTGGTTGCAGAGATTGAGATTGTAGAAACAGAAGTAACTATAGCTGCAGAGATAGAAGTAGAACAAGAGATAGAAGTGCAAGTTGCAGAAGTAGTTGAAGAAGAAGTTGAGAGTTCACAGGAAACTAAACAGGAAGTAAAACAAAAGATTGCGAAGAAGATACTTTCCAA
>ENA-ORXF01001107-ORXF01001107.1-marine-metagenome-genome-assembly--contig:-NODE-1107-length-17908-cov-9.205990_pt1 | contig 17908 bp, 47 predicted proteins | sample MGYA00237864_ERZ511476 | MGnify/ENA primary metagenome ERZ511476 (study PRJEB26306, sample SAMN06343908) | marine metagenome | isolation source: coastal waters | place: Atlantic Ocean: West Antarctic... | reverse complement strand
GTTATATAACTTGTCATGATCTGCGCTTTGAGTCACATGTAGAATGACCCGCTCTTCTTTGGAGAAGTAGAACCATCCGTTGGATGCAATGGAGTTTGCTAGATATGCAGTTCGTGTGCTTTTCTTTCGCCATAGTGTGCTGCCTTTAAAGAATAGATCTCCTAGCTTTACATTTTCGAACGTGATCATGAGTCCCACCCTTCTGGGTATTGTTCTGCATGGTGTGCATCATCTTCTTTGAATAGCTTTGACATTAGCATTGCTAGTTCTTCATCTTCAGTTAGCTCACCGCTAGATTTTCTTTCGCCCCATGTTTTTCGAGTATTTGTGGCTTTGATTGTGATAGTCATTTTATTTCCTTGGTTGATTGGTTATGTTTATATTATACTACACTTTGATCATGGTTACATAATGTATTCTTATTCTCTGTGCATGTATATAGTTTCCTCGCCACATTGGGAACACCAACAGTCTCTATCATAGTCATCGTTCTCGATCGTTTCATGTACAATGTCCATGAGTGGGGTTAGTTCGTTGGGATTTACCCATGTACATGTATCTTCAACCACATAGACTTTGATCTCGATTTCTTGTGATTCACAATCACTGCATATTATTGTCATATTATTTGACCTCTCTGATATAGTGCCAGAAGCTATTGTCCACGCGTTTTGCACACTTGGCGATCGCCTCTTCTCTGTTCCGCGCTTTGATTGTTCGTTTTCCATCTTTGCTGTTATGCTTGTTGAAACCTACTAAGTATGTGTTCATTATCCTCTCCGCTTCTTGATTTTGAAGTATCCTTCTCCAAAAGCCATTCTATATTCTATTTGTAGTCGCTTTGCTTCTTTAAGTGTGTCGCATGAGTCGACTTCTTCTACACCGTATTGGCTGTGCCAGATGAGGTGGTATTCGTTGACGATCATTGTTGCTCCTTAACTATTTGTTTTGTTTGTTTTGCCTTTATATTCCATAAGAGTATATTCACATCTTTGATGACGCCTAGGTCGATTAGTTCTTGAACTGTGGTTTCTCGTGTAATGATCATGATTGTTTTCCTTTTCCTTGATTGGTTATGTTTATATTATACCATTCTATCTGATCAGTTACACTTCCTAAGCTACCTGGTTATGTTTATATAGTTCTTCTAACTCATCGAGGAATGATTTAACATCTGGGTCTTGGAAGTTTGTTATTTCGAAGTCTTCATTCAGCCATACAGATGTGATCAGTCCGGACTCTTGATCTGAGTCGAGCCAGAAGATTTCTGTGTGATTGTCGTCGTTGAGTGGGTTGAGTTCTACGATTACACCAAGAATAGATACACCGCGTGACCATTCACAGTTTTTTGGGTATCTAACTAATTGTCCTATTTTCATTATGTCACCATTCCTTCGAATGCTTTTCGGTGCTTCGAGCGGTTCATCCTCAACCAATTCAAATATAGGTGTGCCCATGAGCTCATCTGGAAAGAGTCGTTCTTGTTTTTGATATGGGTGACGTTGAATCAAGCCTGCCCATCTTAGAGTTTCGAAGATTAGTTTGAATGACTTCCACGAACAGACTTTACGGTTTCGGTTCCATACTTGATGGTGTGTCCCGGGTCCTTCGAATAACAACTCCAATACTTGGTATTTGATTTGTTGATTTGTTGTCATGCTATGACTCCAATGCATAGAATAGTTCTTTTACTGCAAACATAATGTTTTCTTTAGATGTGCCTGCTTCAAAAGCTTCGATGCATGCATTTTCTATTGCTTCAATAAGTAGTTCTTGTTCTTCTGTTTTTTTATCCATTTTAGTTTTCCTTGGTTGATTGGTTATGTTTATATTATACCACAGTTATTGTGTGGTTACATAAAAAACTTGTTAGTTTGTTACACATGGTGGAAGGGGTGGGGAGCCTTTCGGCTCAAACCCACCTAACTACCAACCACGGAGTTATTCTATTTGCTAGCTTCCATTTGTCCATGTCAATCGATTTTTACATCACGCCTACAGCATATGGTCCAATGATTTTTGTTTCAGCGTCGATCTCAACAGCGTTCTTCGAGACAACCACATATGATTTGCCGTTGTAAGTCACACTAACATATCGGACTCCAGCGCCTGATTGATACTTTGCATCTGCATGACCCATAGCCTTAAGTTTGGTATCCATGTCCATAATGGCGGAGTTACCTGAGTCAACTATTGTTTGTACATTTTCGAATAGATTTTTCATTTTGTTTCCTTAGTTGGTTGGTTATGTTTATATTGTACACTATATGTCATCATTGAACAGATATATATTTCCTGTCCATTACCCAACTACAATCTGGGCAGTTAAATAGTGATCTATGCAAACCCTTTATCGTTGCTTTCTTAAAACAGTTCTTGCAATTGTAAACTGTGACGATCGTTGTTGTTGTTTCTTGTTTTGACATGTTTTATTCCTTGGTTAGTTGGTTACCTTTATATTATACCACAGTTATTAAGTGGTTACACATTGTGGTAAAATGGTGGGGAGCCTTTCGGCTCAAACCCACCTAACTACCAACCACGGAGTTATTCATTAATTGCAGGGATCCCATTTGCCCGGGTATAAACCATTCTTTTCATCTCGTCTCCGCTCTTCTTCAGCATCTCTCAAAGAAGTACAATCGATTTCCGAGTTTTTTTCTAGTCGGAGAATGTTCTGTTCGCGGGCTGCACCTTTCAAAGCACCTATCAGTGTATTGAGGTCATCTGATGAGATGGACACTGAATATGCGATCCCGAAAGAAACTGAGCACATTCCAAGTGGATCAACACTTACTGTAGTATTAACCATCTGAGATCTATAACGATTTAATTTCTCGTTCTTGATGACGAATTTTTTAATTGTTTTATTATAAGACATTATGTTTCCTTGGTTGATTGGTTATGTTTATATCATACTATGCTTATTGTTTGGTTACACACTTTAGATGTAAAAATGCCTTTCACTACCTTGCGCTCTCTTTTTTTAGACTGAGCATGCATCTTTTAGTCGAGATAATGCACCGGTGTTTCTGATGCGACGAATAATCCAGTACCAGTTACCATGATCACGTGATCGGGTCTTGTCGAGCATGCTATAAACTTCAAATCTGTCTGACTCATTATTGAATGCATCATTCATGTGATCGATCACGATATTGATGATCTCTTTTTCATCGAGTGTGTCGACATACTCAGTTATCATTTCTTTAATGAATTCAGCTTCTTCATGTATTGACATGTTTTATTCCTTGGTTGTATTGGTTATGTTTATATTATACCACAGTTATTAAGTGGTTGCACATGGCGGTAAGCGGTGGGGAGCCTTTCGGCTCAGACCCACCTAACTACCAACCACGGAGTTATTTGTTTAGCGATTCTTTTCTGTTGTAGAAGTTATCCATGTGGTTTTCCGCAAACTTGTCGAGGAACATGACAGCTTCTTTAATGGCATAGTCTGCGTCACTCCACTCAGGTGTATCCTCTGGTTGAGGTAAGTCATGAGTCTTTGAGTGTTCACAAAGCCAAGCATGGACCGGTTCTTGATTTCCAGTCTCTTTTGCTTGTGTACAAAGTGTGAATAGTTCGGCCCAGTCACTAGGTGAGTATAGCGATGATGGTAACATGTTATTTCCTTGGTTGGTTGGTATTGGTTATGGTTTTATTATACCACTTTTTAATGGCTGTTGCACTTTAGTACATGTCAACATCTAGCTCCCACTGTCCTGTTTGTCTGTCAACATAGAAACAAGGCTTTTCATTGTACATATCATTGAGCTCTTCAGTTGCCACTTCAATCGGATCTCTACTGTCATCCAATCCATCAGTGCACCGGGAGTCATGTTCTAAGTCTTGCGCTAGTTCAGTAATATATCTTATTCTTTGTTCCAGCGGCAAGTCTTTGAATATGCGATAAGTTGAGAGTGGTGGTCGCCCAGTGATATACTTAAAGTTTTTTGCTTGAACAGACTCATCATCCTGCGCCTCACATGTCATCGCTGACGCATCGCCAATGATACCATACAAGTTTGTTTCCTGTGCGAAGACTTCACCTGTTTCGAGATCAATAAGGCGCCAGCAATCCATGTAAGTTTCACTTCCAGTTGGTCCGTTAAAACCGTCAAGCAACTCAATTACGATTGTCTTTCCCGGTATATCTAGATAAACTCTATCATATACATCTGGTGTTGCGCTTTTTGTCATAGTATTTCCTTGGTTGTGTTATATATATTGGTTATGATTTTATTATACCACAAGTTTAGTGCTATTGCACTTTTAGAAGCTCATGTAGCTGTTAAACGTCTCTGCTCTCCGGCCATCTTCTACTTTGAGTGTTTTCTTTTGCGCTTCAGTTAAGCTGTCCTGGTTGACTTTTGTTTTGTAAGTCTGAAACTCATCCCAGCTAAGTGATTGAAGAAAGATTTTGTAGTCCATAGGACCTCCATTGGGTTGATTGTATTGGTTATAGTTTTATTATACCACATTTTAATGGCTGTTGCACTGTGCACCTTCAACTATTAAGTAATGTAAGCTCGCCCGTTTCGATGTTGAAGGCGATTGATCCTGTTTCAATGCCCTTGTCGACTTCTTCGCAGATAATATGCCATTCATTTCGATAATCTCTCATGATAACGGGATAGAGGAAACTATGTTCTGCTTCTTTGTTGCCTTTAATGTCTTCGGGTATTTCAATTGCGCTTTCTATATGAGGAAACCGTTCGAGTACTAAATGAGGTAATGTTGTTTTAATTGACATAATGTCTCCATATAATTTTTGTTCGTGTTTAAGCAGTTTCGACTTGATCATCGAAGACATACAAAGCCCATGACTTCGGCCTGTGACCGGTCGCGTCTTCCAATGAGTCAGCAATTGCTTTATCAATGTCTTCTTCAGTAAGTGCCCATGAATCTGGTATGTCTGCCACAAATGAACAGTTTGTGCCGTGTTCATAAGCAATGTCGCCGTCTTGATCGTTTTCCCATATTATGCTTGCTAGTTCTATATATACTTGGATCATTTTATTTCCTTGGTTGGTTGGTTATGTTTTTATTATACACTATATTTATAGCTGTTGCACTTTAAGAATCTTCTTTTTCTTCTGGTCGCCGCGTCACTTTATCATCGCTCGGAGGCAGTATCGGCTCAGCTTCTTGTTCGTCGGGTAGGCTGCTTAAGATAGCAATCGATCCGGCAATTGCAAAGCAGACTATGAATGATATAGTAATAATCGTTGTGGGTGTCATTTTCTTTTCCTGTTTTGTCTTCTTTATTATTTTTTTGTTCGTGCACTAACGATTGTGAGGCAGACTATGAATGATACAGCGACAATAATTATAGTTAACATTATCTTTCCAGTGCCGGATGAATACCACATTGTCGAGCTAGTGCTTGGAGTGTTATATCTCTCCATTCTTGATTGGAGAACTCTTGTTCGAACATATGTTCGACTTCATCTCTAATCCATTCCATGTCACCGTCGATAACGATCATTTCTTCAACTGTTTTAATGATCGTGTCTTTTAATAGCTTACTCATTTTATTTCCTTGTTGGGTAGTTATGGTTTTATTATACACTATGCTTGCCAGCATTACACTTTTAGTTTCTGGTACGGTCTCTGAATAGATTTCAATCTCTTTTCCGAAGTCGTAATAATCCCGCTGCCAAGACTCGAGTCTGCTAGTAAGACCTTGACATTTAGCGAGGTGTGTCCAATCACTATTCCATAAGTAATCATGTACAGAAGAGATCCCCTCTTGAACTCTACGAGAGTTCCAACCGGAAACTTGTTAATGAGTTTCCTGTTCAAGAGTATTCCTCGTTATGAATAGTCTGGTACCGTTCAACGAGGTCCCATTTGAAGTTGGCCAGCTTTGGTCCAGTTTCCGCTGTGGGAGGAGACTCAAAAGACATGCGGATCTGCGATTCAATACATTCGTCCATATTAAACCACGCTTTCAGTTTGGCCGTGTGACCATTAGCATATTCAAGCCATACTAAGCATTCTCTAATATCTTTCATATTATCTCCTATTGGTTTTTCTTATTTAGTATACTATGCTTTTGATATTGTTGCACTTTTACTTGTTAAACCACTCACCTTCTGGATTGTAATCATCAGCTTCTTTGGCCATTTCTTCTTCTGCTGCCTGACATGTTTCGTAGAACTCATTGTCATTATTTTGCTCAGCTGCCTTTTGTGTTTCTTGTCTCATCTTAGTAGAGTAGAAGTATGATCGACTATAATAACCTAAGGTACCGGTATCGCTATCGGAATTATCGTGGAAGCCAAAGCCGGCGTAATTGTCAGACTCGTGGAGTACCATTTCAATCATTGAGCAGATACCGGCTTTAAAGTCGACGGTTGCATATTCATCCTCACGCTGGAGGTTCTTGTTCGCCCATTCTAAAAGTGTGAGCACATCTATTATTTTCCTTGACATATTATCTCCGGCTGGATTGGTTGTGGTTTTATTATACACTATGCTTGCCAGAGTTACACTTTTTTGTTGTCATCATACATGTACTCAAACATATTAATTTCTCGAGCCAACACCTTGATTCTCGTTTTCGTATCTGATCTAAGAATAGTGAAGCCGTTTTCATCAGCTGACAGCACCTCACCTGAGGTGCCGTGTTTCATGTCTTTGAATGGTGTGTTTATCACCAGTGCTGTACAGTTGCCACCATCAGCTAAGATAGTCTTGATTTTACTTAGAGTCATCTTTTCACCGTTTTTGTGGTTCAACATAGTCAAACCCAAGTAGTTCAAAGACTTCATTCTCTGTCTTGCCTGCTGCCATATTGTTGCCATCCTGGTCGAAGAGGCCGTGCTGGCTGAGCTTCAAGTCTCTCGCCTTTGCTGCCTTCCGCAGTTTGATGTTGTTCCATTTAGAACCGGTCCACATCAGAGTACATGTGCCCCAAGAGTTTTGGGTTGCCTCATAGAACTCCACTTGGACTCCATCATAGAGAACTGTGTTTTGTGGTTTTCCGTTCTTCTTTGTACCAAACGATTCGAGTAGCCATGCTTTGAAGTCACCGGTTTCATTGTCTTGAAACACAATGTCTAAGTCACCGCACTTCTTCTTGCCTCGTCGAGCAGAACCACAAAGTTGTATCCGATTGTGTTTTGTCTCTAGTTTGTGTGTGACAATGATCTTGTTGTACAGATCAAATGCTTCTTCTCTTGTGATTTTGTTTCCGCCTAAAGCTTTACCGCCCATATTATCTCCAATGGTTGTTGTGTGGTTTTATTATACTATGTTGTTTGTGCTGTTGCACTTTATACTTTGCAAACAACGCGTGCCTCCAGTCCGTGAGCGTCTTCTATTCGATCCAAAAAGTTATCGCCGTAGCAGTCAAGCTTGTATAACTCGCGACGACCTCGTCTATATTCGTTGTATTCGTCTTTATACTCAATATATGCTGCACCATTATCTGCTTTTTTATTGCATGAGTCCCACAAGAACAGTAGTCTTTTATACAGCGCTTCTGGAGGACTAGTCGCTTCTTCCTGATATGTTTTATGTGTTGAATATAGTTGTAGTGTCTTACCATTTTTATCCTCTGGATATAGACAAAGGCCGTCGTTCGACTGACAATGAGCACAATAACCACAATCGTACTGGGCCTCTCGAGTTTTGCTTACATCTTCATAGTCATCTTCGTAGTCGTTGTCCCCTCTAGATGAATAGTATCTTTCGTTGTTATCGTTAAGTTGCATTGACCTATTATCGTCTGATGTGTATTTACTCATGTCACTTCTCCATTGGTTGTTGTATGGTTTTATTATACACTATGCTTGCCAGAGTTACACTTCTTCAAAAGAATCTTCTTCCAGTACAACACCTTTTCCTAAAGCGTGACTAGCGTGAACTCGCTTGAGCAAGAGATTGCTTTCTTCTTCATACAGTGTTTCACCTACTTTCATTGTGATGACTAGTGATATAAACTCCGGATCTTCAAAATCCTCAAAATCTTCATTGACATCTTGGAATGTCCACAACTCAGGTGTGTAATCTTCATCTGGCCATGATGCTACAAACATATGTTTTTCTTGAATGTCTGATGCTTTATTTGTCCAAGTCATATATGACTCCCTTGTGGTTTGTATTGGTTATGTTTATATTATACTACTTGTTTTGTACAGTTGCACTTTACTATTTAGACTCCGGCTCTGGTTCGGTACCCTGTGAAGCTAGTGCAGCTTCAGTCTCAGCCTTGAGTGCAAGGAATTGATCGAGTAGCTTTTGTCCGTTACCCTTGATTCCGAAATATGCCTTGACTTGACTCACCTTCCAGTTTCTGTGTGGCTTCATTTTGTGTTTCGCCCACATGGATAGATCGCGTTTAGTTATGATCATGTTCCAGACACCCTGACTCATTGGGTTGCCGTTAACTGACATGGGAGGTGAAAGGAGATCCGCGACGAATTGAGTGTGTTGTCGATCCGCAAGCATTGGGTATGTGTTGAGATAACTAGTCATTATGCCACCATTCCTTCTTTTTGAGTGAACTTGAGAAACCGTTTCATACCTAATCTCGTAATAGTCAAACCGCGGTTTTTATTTTCGTTATTCGTTCTCTTGATGGCGCCGACCTGAGTCAAAGTAATCACGTCGAAAGGATCCATTTCTTGCTCAATCAACTTTTCGTTGTTGATAAGGCGACAGAGGATGAGGGCTTGAGGGTGAGTCATTGGGAATCGCATATGATATCCTTGCGTTGATTGGTTATGTTTATATTATACCACACCGAGACGACAGTTGCACTTTTATTTATCTAAGTCACGAATCAGCATTTTGTGCTTCTAAGCAGAGATCTAGAGCTTCAACCCAAAGTGATCGTTTGTCAATCTCAATCATGTATGTTTCATACACTGCATTGCTGATCGACTTTCTAACTACTCCTGATTTACCTATTGCCCAATCGTTGAATAGATAATGGCTCGTCATAAGTTTTACCTTGTCGCCTAATTTGAATGATTTCATTTTCTGCTCCTTTGTTTATTTGTTTCTGCGGTTGGTGAATGTGCCCACCCTATCCCGAGAGTAACCAGCTCTCACTCCGCGTGACTTTTATTCATCACGCTAAAACACCAACCACGGAGTTTATTCTATTATTTCTTCAATGTGATATATATCTTTTCCAACATGATGAACTGTGTCGCCCTTCCAAGAGGGAAAGGACATGTAAACCATTTGCTCTGACATTGTGGTTTCTTTCTTTTCGAAGCGTGACATTCCTGTTCGCTTCCACTTTGTAACTTTATACTTCATCTTCGATAGTTTCATTATCTATGTATGCTGCCTCAATCTTCAATGAACAATTGCAACAGTAAAGTTCTGGGTCTTCATAATTCAATCCAGTAATGACTTCTTCATCACCGTTTAACTCATCATTACAACAATCTGCACACCAGCATTCTTCGTTGTTTATGATAAAAAACTGCGGGTATCCAGTAAAGTTCGGTTGATTTGAGTATTTTGTATACTTGTTTGATTTTTTCATTTTTTCATTTCCTTACATGTGCGAAGATCTTCTACTAGTCCTCGCATTTCTTCGAAAGTTGCAAATCCGACTGGACAGTCATCATGCACCGGACAGTACTGATAGAGATTCGCCACACTAGTGTCTTTTTTTGCTAAAACATATGCCTCTATGGCAAAAACAATAGAAGTCAAAGATATAATAACAGAGAATATTGATGCGCACATTGCACCAGAAGTCTGGCGGCGGATTTTAGTAACTATTTTCTCTTGTACGGGATGTTGTACAACTGATTTCATTTTCCGATCCTTTGTTTATTGTACCTTTGACCTGCCAAACTTTTCTTTGGTAGCAATCACATTTCCCGATGATCGACTTACATAGATAACAGTATCGACACCGCAATCTGATCCGTAAGAATGGGCAGTTACCATATTATCTTTAATCGACATTATCTGGAATTGTTTTCCATCGTGTTCTACAATTTGTCCTATCTTCATACTCTTATCCTTAGGTTGATTGTGCTTGGTTATGTATATATTATACTAAGGTTTATCAGGAGTTACACTATTGTCTTGCTCTAAGTCGTGCATATCAGCAATTAAGGACCAGTACATTGCAGCTGACTTTAACCATGCAGCTCTTACTGGATGTTGTGACTGGGCTGATTTAGGAATGTTGTCTAGCTGTTTCTTTAGTAGCTTCTTGCTACGAAGTGTTTCTTTTATCTCAGCTCTGATAGCGATTAGCTTTTCTTCTTTCGCTTCTCTTTCATAGCGCCTCTTTTGCATTGATTGAATAAAAAACCATTCACTCATTTTATTACCCCTTCATAAAGAATGTATCAGTTGGCGTATTGTCCAACCTTTTATTTTCTTCGCTTTGGCGCTCATAACTAGTAACAGCAATCGATACCGGGATCAAAACTGCGCCAACGAATACAGAGAGTATTATTATCGAGTATATTACCATTGTTAACCTTCAGTTTAAGCCGGCTTCTTTATTTCTAGAGAACCTGCTTCTAAGTTGTTAACTATCATTGATTTAGGCAACCATCTTTCCCAAGCGATACCTTGTGCATCTATTTTCTCCAAAAGTATTGCCTTTGCTGTCTCTCGTACAACTCGTGTATATCGAACTGTGATTGTTTGTGGTTGCTGGGTTGTCACAATTGCTGGTGGTGTCACCCAAGTACTGCGATCCATTAAACCACCAAGCTGCCGCCAGTGAAGCACAGCAATCATTTTAGCAATCTCTCGAGGTGTGCTTTTTGTATAGTGTGGGTTGCGATTTTTAAACATTAACATGTCACGAGTTCGATCTAACATTTCGCCTTCTGTAACAAGTGACTTAGGCTTCCAACGAATTGGGTGGCCCGATCTTTTACAGTCCCTTCCTGTCACAAACTGATAGAGTACAGTTCCAATTGTACCGTACGAAGCAGTAAAACCTACGCCATTGTTATGTTTGGTATATTTCGAACAAAGTTCATCAGCTGTTTGATTGTTTCCGATCAACGCAATTGCCTTGTCAATAAGCAGTGGATGTTGGTTTAAGAGAGTTTGAATGTCAGACTTGTTATGATTCATTTTATTTCCTTGGTTGGTAGTTATGGTTTTATTATACACTATACTAGCCAGGGTTGCACTTTTACAGTATCTTGTATTTGTGTTTAGGATAGTCAATCCACGATGGTATTCGCATTAACACAAAGTTACTCTCCTCATGATGCATTTCCTCGCCATAAGACAGATGACTAATTATATTCATAACTTCCGGAAACTCTCCAAACGCCTCATCAGCTTTTGAATAGGTCCACACTTCTGGTTCACCCAATGCATCAGGCCAAAAAGCTAAGAACATTAGTTTATCATCGATCGCAGCTCTGCTTAGATCTATTCTATTGTTCATTGTTCCTCCGCCAGCGCATCAATCTCTGCTAACAAACAATCGATGGACTTAATAATAGATTTATATGGAGCTCTTCTTGACTTAGAATTCGATATACTTACTTCAAAAGTTGGCTGATTAATGTACTCCGGACGCCAGATCTCATTAGCATTTTCTTCAAAAAAGTCGTGAAGATTTGTATAATATGATTCTGATGTCCTATCTTTCAACTCAGCTAATTCTTTAAAGTTAGCTACTAGTGTTGAGTCTGATGGGAAGTAATCGATGATTTCAGCAAAGTTTTCTATCCAGTTATCAACAGCAATTGCATATGCTGCTCTAGAGTTTCCGCCAGAATAAACCACGTTTGTGAATGTCTCTGCTCGTTTATAACAGTCGATTTGACTGATTGTTGTTACCGTATACATTATTTTAACTCCTTAGTAAGTTGAATAGATATTATAATTGTTTAAGTCTTTTTAATTGTACATCGCTTAAGCCATCTCCATACTTCTGTTGTACCGCATGCAATTGATCACGTCAATGATGAACTGTGTGAGTTCTTTATTACCCACACCTAACCCATACAGGTCAGACCGAGTGTGTTCTGCATAGGGTGCTTCGTCTGCGACTCGCCATTCATCATTCCGGAACTCGTCTGCGCATTCCATGGCAGAATCAGCATGGCGGTCAGGTGAGTAGAAGTATGAGTAGATCTGACAGCTGAAAAATTCTTCGTATGTTATTCTTGTGTTTTCCATTTGGAATGTCCTAGGTTGGTTGGTTCTTATATATTATACACTATACTTGCCAGTGTTGCACTTTTGTGGTTTAACTATGTATAGTAACGTGTGCATAAATTGCATGAGCAAAGTGGCTGCTGTCTTCTTGGGTTGTCTCCTCTAGATAAGGCAGCTGTAACTCTTCTTCTCTCTGCTGCATGTCTAGCGTCAGCTTTTTTCTTTTCTACTTTTGCTTCGAGCTTTCGCTCGAGTTGTATTGCTAGATCGAGTGCCATGGCACCAAGTATGTAACCAATCATGATGAGTCTCCAAGTGGTATATGAAGATCACTTTTTCTAGTAATTATACACATGTGTTCCTCGTTAACAAAACAAATACAAGATTTTTCATAATCTAAATCATCTGCACATGCGAAAGAAGAAAGTGATGTGGTAATGTCTTCGAATAATAAATCTTCAGCAATAAACTGAGAAGTGTTCCCATGTTCCGGATGATTAATCCATTGAACTTTAAAAGTTCTTAGAATAATTTCATTTGGTTGCTTAGACAATTAGTATCTCCAATAAGGTTATGCTTTTATTATACTTCAATGCCAACTCTATTACACTTTTAAATCGCAACAAACAAATCCCCACGACCCACCCTCAAGATTACCCGCTCCACTACCCAGCTTTCGCTTCGTGCGTTAATCCTTACACCGATTCGTTTATTTCTTATCGAGAGTACCCGTGAGCACGATACAATAGATAAAGTCAACCGGTCTTAACATCGCGCGCCCTACTAGACATATTGAGAGGGGTCGGAGTGGTGACCGGTTGACAGTCAATCTATTATTCTGCGGTTTCCACAGTTATTTCATTTTCATCAACTTCAACTTCGTAACCGTAAGATTCAATTTCATCTTCTAGCATTTGTGAAATTTGTGTATTGATAATATCAAGTAATTGTGCTGTGTCCATATCAGTTACGACTGGAATTGTTATAAGCTGTGTTTCCATTGTTTTATCCTTATTCATATATTAATATATCTTAGAAGTGTTGCATTTACAATTCTAGTGAAATTATTTCATCAGCTTCTATTATTGTTCCGTTTGCTGTGAAGTATATTTCATTGCTTTCTATGTCTTCTGTTATGTTATCACGATCGATCACCACTTCATACGCCTCCTGCAAGTCAACATACCAACGGCAACACAAGTCATTTTTCCATTCATTCAAACATTGCTGAGCCCTTCCAACAAAATCACGTGCTTGACTGATATCATTGTCATTGTTTGCTAGGACTTCTAAGTAAGGACCAATTACACTAACAGCATTCTCATGACAATAGCTGAAGTTATACCTGTGGATTTTACAATCTCCCCAACTGACCTTGTTATTCTTATGTAAAGATATAATAGACGCTATAGTTTGCCCTAATGCAATGTAGCCGGCTGTGTCTTTATCAGCATCCATCTTAGCCCACGCCGGGAATTGTTGTTGCAAGATATACAGCCATGTTTCGAAACTTATCTTTCCAGTAAAAGAAAGACCGTCACCTTGCGAGCAAAACCCTGACCATGCAAATTCGAAGTCTTCAATACCTGTTGCTTGTGCTTCATTCTTGATTCTCTCCTCAATTTCATCTGACCACCACTCGGGCAAGTCTTGCATATAATCAGAAATGATACTTTCTTTCACATTTCTATCTAGATCTTTAAACTCAAAGAGCTTAATTGTCTTTAGTATTGGCATTATTCACCTCTCCAACTAGCACGAAAAGAACCAATGATTACTAACGCTGATGTTGCTAGCCAAATGTTTCCAAGTATTTCTAACATGCTAAACCTCGATATAATCCGTTTTCATCATAATCTTCAAAACCAACTAGGCTTTCTATAGAATCTGGATATCTCTTTTTAATCGAGCACAGAATAGCGATCAAATCTGTACGGTGTATCCTAGACTTTTCACATACATATGAGCTATAGATTGTACTTCCTTTCGACCATACGAGAGTTTCACCGGTTGTACCATTATTAAGCCATGTGAATCCGCAGCGCGCGGATTGAGCATTACTGTCTGTGTAAGTAATGTAAAGTAACTCATAACGGGTCATATTACCCGGCTCAACTATAAAGTGTTTGACAAATGGTGTTATTTGATTTGACATATTTTCTCCGGTTGTTATTGGTTATGGTTTTATTATACACTATGTTTGACAGAGTTACACTTTTATAATAACTTAAAGTTTAGTAGCTGCGCATCATTCAGGGAATATAGTTTACCGTCCATTGAACGAAATGCCACAACACAATTTGCCTCAACTTTTCTCACAAACAGCAGCTCACCCATATGCCAATCTGCCATATTTTTTGATGGTGTCATGTATGTATTGGCATTTGTGTTCTGTTGTTTTACCAGCTTATCTTCAACTGCTTTCACTGTTGTCATCGGTTACCGCCTGTGAACCTTTCCTTACCTGTATATCGTGTAATCTTACCTGAGTATCCTACTCGTCTCATCTCAGCTTTCCATTCCTTGCCGTGACCGATGACTCGCTTACCACCTGCTGCTGCTGAATACCCGTGCTTGTATGTAACTTGGACATAATGATGACACATCTCGTGGAGTAAAACACCTAGCATCTCAAGAGCTGTCATTCCTTTGTTGCTACTCAGCTTGATGTAACCACTATGCCCATACCAACCTAACCGAGCTTTCTTTGTTGATTCAGCACTTACTGGAATCTTTGGTAGTGTGCCTTTCCAGAACTGATGGTTTAACTTATCGAATGCCTCGCTCCAGTAATTTACTGATACAAATGCTGCCAAAAGCTGGGCTTCAGATTCTTCGCGCAGTTGAGCCTTTACTTTGTCTAGGATTGCTCTTCTTCTCTTGCCTTTGTATTCCATTATATCTCCCGGTTGGTTGGTTATAGTATACAACGTAGAGCGTCCTGTTGCACTTTTAACATGCGTGCTAGTGTATATACGTGTGCGCGAGATGTATTATATGATCAATCTTTTTCTTCATTTACCACCCTCAGAAGTGTAGAAGAAAAAGCATGCTTATGGCCGTCAACAAAGACAATAATTGATTGGCTAGTGCCTGCAATGTTTCCAGAAGTCTGGTCTCTATCAAACACTTCAATAACCAACATTGGCTTTCCACCGTAGTTTTTTTTAATTCGATGAAAGTATTTTATTGCACTTAATGCACCCGGGACTGTCCATTGATCGTCTGCTAACATAACCAAGTCACCCTTCTTTATCATCATCGAACCTTACGTTGTGAGGAACAGGCTGTCCTTGTTCGTCTATAGAAACAAAAACTACGCGTCCGATTGACGCTACTTTACGGTTTGATATTTCTTCTTTGGCATCCACACGAAATGTAAGTGATGTACTCCCTACACCCTCGAGTGTCGTCACAATATTAATAATATCACCTGCCCGGGCTGTCGATATAAAGTTGACATTATCAATGAAGCGTGTCACACAAACTCTGCGCGTAAGCTTTCTTGCATGCATACCCGCACTTTCATCAATCCAACGAAGTAGTTCACCTCCGTGCAATGTACCATGCGCGTTTAAGTTAGGTGAGCATACCAAGTATCTAAATTCGAGTCTTTTCATTTAACAAACACCCCGTTAAATTGCTGAGTACATCTCAAAAATGTAGTGCATTTACTTAATTGTTTTAAAGAAGGTGCTCCCACATATGTACAAGTCGATCGTAAACCACCAAGAATGTTGTTTACTGTATCTTTTATATATCCACGATTAGGTACAAAAACTGTTCGTCCTTCTGCAGAGCGATAATCAGCAACACCGCCGCTGTACTTTTCCATAGCAGTATTAGAACTCATTCCATAAAAGCTGCGAAATGACTGTCCATCAAAAGTACAAAGATCACCGCCACCTTCTTCATGACCGGCTAGCATACCTCCCAACATAACAAAGTCAGCACCTGCTCCAAAAGCTTTTGCCACATCACCGGGACATGTGCATCCGCCATCAGCAATAATATGTCCACCCAGCCCATGGGCAGCATCTGCACATTCTATAACTGCAGAAAGTTGTGGGTACCCAACGCCAGTTTGAATACGTGTAGTGCATACAGAACCTGGGCCGATACCTACCTTAACAACATCAGCACCTGCGAGAATAAGTTCCTGTGTCATGTCAGCAGTTACCACGTTTCCTGCGATAATATTGAGATCCGGATGATCGTTTCTAACCATCCTTACAAACTCAACAAAGTGCGCTGAATAACCATTTGCAATGTCAATGCATATCCACTTAAGACTGTTGGTTGTGATAATCTCTTTTGCCTTCTCATACTCATTTAAATTAGTACCAACACTAATCGCAATTAAGTTTTCATCAGATTGAAAACAGTTATACCAATCTTTGGGTGTGTTTTGTTTTGTTATACATGTAAACAACCCGATCTCGCTTAAAGCGTTTGCCATGTTGAATGTGCCCACGCCATCCATGTTAGCCGCCATAATTGGTATACCAGTCCACATTTGTCTGCTATTTCTAAACTCATACTCTCTTGTCAAAGCCACCTGCTTTCTACTTTTAAGCGCACTTCGCTTAGGTCGGATTAATACATCCTTATAGTCTAACTTTACTTCATCTTCAATTCTCACTTATCACCTCAATCTGATCTCGTAGTTTTGATATTATCTTTCCGCTTGATAGCAGTATTTTAAATGCTTTGCTTTCAAAGTCTTCTGGTTTGTTTAAGTTTACAGGGAACGCATTTATAATTATGCCTAAATCACCTCGACTATGCCAGTGCGTTTCTTTTATTCTAATTAAATCACCTACTTTCATTAATCACCTCGAGATTATCTTTATGCACAGATCTGCACATAATGCCTGACGAATCAGAAATATCTACTATTACAGCAGAAGTTCTTTTTGATATTTCAAGGATTACGCCCACCCAACCTCTGTGCTTATGTTTTACGGTATCACCTACTTTCACTTACTACTTCCCATGTTCCAGTCATGCACCATCTGGTCTGATACTCCCTATTGTAACACTTAATAAGGTTTCTTTGGCGTTGATGGTCAAAACATTTGTCTACAACTATGAAGTATCGATTCCTGTATCTGTTTTTACTAATTACTAAATCACCTATCTTCACTTTTACCAAGTCTGTCTTCTTCATTTGCTAACCTCACATATTCTGCATACCACGTTTTTTTCTTTCCCTCTGACAACACAACTAACATCTCATTTGAACCATCATACCAGGTTGCTTTGTCTATTACTATGCCGATATCTCCTACATTTCTGCCTATACAGACAACGACAAGATCTCCGGGCTTATAGTTCATTGTTATAATTATCAATCAATTTTTTCTTATCCTTTCTCTTCATTTTCTTTATTTGGTATTCTCTTTTAGACGCAGTACTTCTATTTTGTGAGTCTTCTTCATAAACAAGTTTGACCGGTCGTCGACTTCTTGTATATTTGGCAGACTTTAAACTATAGTTGTGTTCTAATAATCGTCGTTGAGTATCTGTTGTAATTCCTGTATAGTAAGTACCGTCACTGCACGCAACTATGTATACTTTCCACCCTTTAAGCACACAGGACCCATGGGAATTCAAATGAAGTTATAGGTTTAACTTTCTTTAGTATACTCTTACCGTCGTCTTCAAAGAATACTACTTGCTCGTAAAAGTGACAATAATATATTTTTCCAGAATGCATAAACTCCACAAAATAAGCAGATTGTTCTTCATTGTATTCTGACTTAGTTATCAATATAATATCGTCTGG